>Ga0209181_10000587_pt1 | contig 67360 bp, 49 predicted proteins | sample MAT05_FD_187208 | JGI IMG/M metagenome (GOLD analysis project Ga0209181, IMG submission 187208) | Freshwater microbial communities from Lake Fryxell liftoff mats and glacier meltwater in Antarctica - MAT-05 (SPAdes) (version 2) | ecosystem: Environmental > Aquatic > Freshwater > Ice > Liftoff... | reverse complement strand
GGGGCTGCCGCTCACCGATCCGCTCGACTTCGCACCGTTCGCGGCGTGGCGCGATCGAGCCGAGCGCGCGCGGCTCTGGACGAAGCGCGCCACCGACGTTGCTGCCGGTGGCCAGCCGCCGCTCAAGGACAAGTTCCAGGCGACGTTCCAGATGACGCTCCTCGGCAACGCGCTGCTCTCTCGCCTCTGGGAGTCGCACAAGTACCGCGTGCTGCCGTTTCCCGGCGGACGCGGTGACGGCGAGGTCATCGAGGTCTACCCGGGCGCGACGCTGCGCACGATGGGGCTCGCCAGCTACAAGTCGCGGCCCGACGAGGCCGTGCGCCTCAGCATCGCCGCGTGTGCCGCTGCGGGCATCAAGCTCGACGTCGACCTCCGGCTGCTCGCACTCTGCTGCCGCTACAGCTCCGGCGGGAAGACGCCCGACCACGACGCAGCCGACGCGTTCGTCGCCCTCTGCACGGCGATCCTCCACGCCGAAGGCGCGTGCCGCCCTGCCATCATCGACGGAGCTCCGCTGTGGCTGAAGGAGCGTGAGGGCGCCATCTGGGTCCCCACGATCGCCAGTAGCTCGGCGGTGTACGGTGGTCCTCGATGAAGAGGCGGCTCCGCGCAAGAAGAAGCGCGTCGGCGAGCTCAGAGAGCGGATTCGAGGTGCGCGGTGCTCTCCGCCCCGGGCTCGGGCGAGTCGAGCTCGACGCGATATTCGAAGGGACAGATGTCGCGCCACGCCGCAGCTGGCTCGTGAGCCCATAGAGCTCGTCGCGTCGAAAACCTGCCGTACGACATCGATCAGCGGCTGCTACTGCCGCCCGACATGCGGGACTGGCTGCCAGAGGGCCATCTGGCGCTGTTCCTCCTTCACGACAAGAGCGCCGCCGAGTGACCGCCGCCCAGCTGATGCTCTGGATTCGTGCGCCCAAGGAGTAGTAAAAGTGATGAATTTTCAGAATTTCTGTGGTCCGGACTTGCCTACGACAGAGGGGGCGTGGGTGGCGGTGAGGCGGATGAGCTCGGCCCCCGCCGCGATATTCGCACGAGCGAGGCGCGAGGTAGCGCGCGCGTCCGAACATCGATAGGGTTGGCTCCCCGTGTCTGGCTGCCACCTACGAATTTCTGGGCGAGATCTCGATGGCCCGGCCTTGGCCCCCGCGTCACCAGTCCCCGTCGAGGGCAGCTGGCGGCGTGGCGATCCGCATTCTGCGACCCGCAAGCACCGCTCCGGCGGGTTACGCATCTGCATCAGCAAGCAAGATGGCGCGCACGTGGCGGGTCAGATCGAGGATGCGCTGGCCTTTCTGACCAAGCATCGCGGCGCCGTCGCGATGCTCATCGGCGTCGTCGGAGTCGACAGCGTCTTGCTCGACTTCACGTGGGATATCCCGATCACCGGCGCGGTTCAGTGGAATCGCTGGCCGCCCGAGCTGTGCAGGCTGTGCGGCGAGCTCGGCATCGCGATCGAAGCGACGGCGTACGTGCTCGAGCGCTGACGATCAGCTCGTCCCATCAGCACGCGGAATCGTTCCTGAGCAAGCTGGTGCCCCACCTGCGTCCCGACGCATCGGATCGTGATCGGTCCGCCTTGGACAACGGCGTCACTTCCATTGGGGACGAGCAGCCTCCAACCCGGGAGCAACCACCAGATGAGCGAGAAGTTCGATAAATGGTACGGCATTGGGCGCGACGTCGCAATTGCAGGCAGACCCATTGGCGATTGCCCGGTAGCGCCGGATGAGGTGGTCGTGGCCTGGCTGCGCGGTTTTCGTGACTACCAGGCCTTCGAGCCCGATTGCAGGCTCTGCTTCGGCTCAGGCGCAAGGCGGACCGACGACGCCCCCCGTCAGCACTCCGTCGCGACCATTCCTTGCGATTGCAATGTCGCGGCGCCGTGCTTCATCGCCGTCGGCGCAGGCCTGCCCGATGATTGGATCGCGTCGAATGGGGCCGCCGCCGTCGCCCTCGAGCGCGAGCTCCGCCGCGAGCTCGGCGCCACGCATCGGCTGGTCGGCGCGAATTTGGTCGTAGGCGCGCGCCGCCGCGGCCGTGATGATGTTCTCGCCTACCCACGTCGAAGCATCGGCCCCCTGTTCTGCGTCCACCTCACCTGGCGTGCCGAAAGCGACCCGGCCTGGCCAGCAACGGATGAATACGCAGACGTCGCGGACTTCACGACGCGCTGGCCCGCGGCGGCAGGCGAAGATGACCCGTGACAACTATTCATTGGTGAGCATCGATATGTCAGTTGCACGAGTCTTCGCGACCGGCGCTGTCACTTCAGCCCGGTGGCTTCGAAGACGTACGGACCGGGGCTCCCGAAGAAACGAGTCGCGGCGGCTGCTGCATCACGAGAGCCGTTGAGCAAGCTGCGGACCACCCGCATTCTGCAGCTGATTCGAGGGTTCAAGCATGATCACTACGCAAAATCACGCGCAGCGCATGAGCTTGCCTAAGCAGCCATCGGCACGCGCCTCGTCAGGTCCCAGCGGCCTCGCCGTCCAACACATGCGGGCTGTGAGCAGGTCGAGTGATAGCGCCCGGTTGAAACTCGGGAGAACGTGGTGCGAGCCCACGACAGCCCACGAGACGATTGCGGTGGTAGTTCAAGAGTAGAACTCGAGGTCGCCAGCCTCGAAATCCGGGTGCGAGTCCCGGGCACCGCTCCGCTTCCGGCGGCTCGATCGTCGGTCGAACGCTGCGTTCCATGGTGGATGGCGGGTCTCATAAGCCCGACCTCGGCGGTTCGAATCCGTCCGCAGCGACGCGGGGCTCGCTCTCTGGTGAGAGCACCTGTCTTACAAACAGGCTCAGGAGAGTTCGATCCTCTCGCCCCGCACCGTGAGGTAGATCACGCGCTGACGTCGTGCCACTCTGCCCACATGCTTCAAGGCGTCGGCAGGCGGCAGGGCGGTGATCGGCCCGATACAGTGATGGCGCGCTTGGAGAGCTGCCACACGCGCATCCGGCATTTCATCGCGCTGGCTGCCAAGCTCTCGGACGACGGTCACGAAGAGGGCGAGGTGCAGGGCGCCGCCGAGTCCGTTCGTCGCTACTTCAGCGCCGGCTTTTCTCAGCATGTGCTGGACGAGGACGAGTGTGTGTTGCCGAAGCTCGCAGCGCCCGAGCTCGCGCAGCAAGTCCACCGCGAGCACGAGCGCGACGATCTCGACGTCGCAGCGTTGGTGTCCCTTACCGAAGCGCTCTCGTACGATCCTTCTTCCGTGCCGCTCCGTGAACAGCTTGGCGCGCTGATGACTCGCCTCGGCCCCAACATGGAGGCGCATCTCGCCTTCGAGGAGCAAACCATGTTTCCGCTGGTGCAGAAGCTACCCGCAGAAGCCGAACGATCCATCTTTCACGCGATGGAAGCGCGACGCGAAGCACGTCGAGGTCAGAGGGGCCTTCAAAGCGGCTGATCTACCCTGTAGCCTCCGGGCCGTGGCTGCCTCACCGCCTGCGTCCGCTGCGCTTGTCACGGCGTTGAAGTGGAAGAGTGAGAGCACGGGCCTCTACACCACCATCGTCGGCAAGCTGACGATGCAGCTGAGAGAAGATGGGCGCGCTGCGCTGGTGGCGCCGACTCCGTTCGTCTTCTTCGACCGCCTCGCGACTGACACGCGCTCGGTCGTCGAAGCGAGTGAGCTGATGCCCTGGACGGCGACACGGTCGTTCATCGCCTACGGCGGCCCGCTGCGTTTCACCTTGCATCGCCCCGCGCCAGAGCCCGCTTTTTCGGTCAGCACTTCGGCTGATGCCGCCGGCGTCAGCATGTCTTCGGATGAACGCTTGGGCTTCGCCCGCAGCCGTCCCAGTCGCGGCAGCGACGGCGTGCTTTGTATTCCGGACGATATCGACGGCCGCTACTTCGTGGCCGCGCCGCGGAGCCAGCAGTTCGCGGCGCTCGGCGGCGATGAGACGTTCACGCTCGAGCTTGCCGGCTTCAGCGCGCGGCGGGCGCTGCCGCGGATGGTCGTCGAGGTGACAGTAGATGTCTCCGGCAAGCGGCGCAGTTTGGTGCTGACTCCCGACGTGATCGTGATCGACATCGCCGAGAAACGCTTGTCGATCGTTTCACGCGCCGTCGTCCGCGGCGAAGCCACGCTGGTTCGTCACTCCTTGCTGCCCAGCATGGCGCTGGCGTCCGCCGACTCCGGGGACACCCCTCCGGCGTTGCAACGTGCGCCCGCCGCGTGGTCGAGCCTCGATGCGCCCACCGAGACGGCCGTGCTCGACCCCGACGAGCTTCAAAGAATGTCTCTCGGCGCTGGTGACGAGACCTGTGACGTGACCGCTGCAGAGCTCTCAACCATGCAGGCGGCGGGGTCCAGGGGGGCGCTTGCCGTGCCGTACGCGCTCGACGTCGCGTCGCCAGTATCCACGAACCGAGGCGCTGCCCTGCCAGCGACACCTTTCGACCCTGGCTTTGCGCCGAGCCCCGTGGTTCCGAGCGCCGGCGTGGCGGCCACCCTGTCGCCGGACGAAGATCTCGCTCGTCAGCTCGACGAAATGCGCAGGGCTTTGCGGCAAGAAGGGGAGCCGCCGCGAATCTCCGAGAAAACGCCACCCGACCCACCACACACGGCTCGCATCGCACCGCCCAAGCCGGGGGCAATGGCAAAACCGAGGTTCAAACGCAAATGACGACACGGTCGCCAGATCAGCAAGAGGCGCCAGATCAGCCGAATCGCACGGCAAGCAAGGCCATCGGCGACGTGACGGACATGGCCAACGATGCTGTGGTCAACGACGCGCGAGACCTGGTGGCCGATCTGGAAGCGCTCTTGATCGGCCCCGAGCGCACGCCCGTCGACATCGAGAAGCTCAAAGCCGAGCTCACACAGGACGAAGACTTGGGCACTCCCGACGGTGGGCTCAAGAGGGTGCCGATGACGCCGAACTCGGCCAAGGCGAGCGGTGCCGCCAAGGCATCGCGCTCGGACGATCCGATCCCGATCGAGCTGATCCATTTCGGGCGCGTCCATCGCGATGGGGCGCGCACGTTCGAGTCGAGCGCCCCGCTTCTCGACACCAATCCGACGCTGCTGGTCACGCCCGGACGAGGCATCTACTACCGGGCGGCGCTCGAGCGCGAAGCCGTTCTCTTGGCCGGGGTCGCGCGTTCGATTGAAACGGCGCTGGGTTCCAAAGAGAAACAAGAAGGCAAGCTCGGCGGCCTGATGAAGCTCGCCGCTGATCTCGTGGGCGGCAGCGGCGGCACTGCCGCGTCGATTGCCGCCGCGGACATGAAGCCTTTCACCGACAAGGTCCGCAAGATCTGGGACACGATCAACAAACCGGAGATCAGCTACCCGCCGCTTCACAAAGCCGGCATCGATCTCAATTCAGTGCGGGCCAACCTCACCGGCTACATGCTCGCCGAGCTGAAGAAGGGCAAGAAGGGCAGCCCCCAGGAGCCCAGCGCTCCAGGCATCCTGTCCGATCTTCCCTTGATGGGTGAGCTGCCGTTGCCGGCCGAGCTCGGGCAGATCGTCAGCATGTTCAGGAAGGTGGGGGGCAAGCTGCACGACGTTCAGAACGCCCTGCTGTTCGGGCTCAACGTTGCGATGCTGCCAGCGATCGAGAGCGCCGCGCACCGCATCAGTATCGACACCATTCGCGACGCTCGCGTGCCCATCTACCCTGTGTGGGCGCTGTCGTTCGACCCAGCAGCTCAGAAGAAGCCGGCTCGCCCACCGCTGGCCGCGCTGAAGCAAGACGACCCGCTGCAAGGCGACCTCGCCACGATCGGCAAGGCGGTGAACGACGCCGTGCAAGACGGGGTGAGCAGCGCCAACGATGCGGTCAACAGCGCCGCAAAAGAGCCGCTCGAGCTCGTCGATCTGCTCAGCAGAGAGGTGAAGAAGGCCCCTGGCCACCGCTACCTGGACGAAGCGTTTCAAGCCGCCACCGGCGAAAAATCAGCGCTCGGCGGCAGCGAAAAGCTCGGGGAGATCGCGGTGTCGGCGTTCTACAGCGCCGTCAGCGAGGACATCCCTGGCTTCATGGAGGGCTTCGTTCAGGACTTCGTCGGCTACGTGTTCGCCGTGTGCGTCGAGTTCTTGCGCTCGACCTACCGGGTGCTGTGCAGCCTCGAGCCGAAAGAGATGGTCAGCACGGCAGAGATCGTCGCCGCCGGCACGACACACTTGCTCACGCACCTGATCGACTTTCTCACCGCCAAGCTCGGCCTCGACGACCTGTTGAAGAAGCTCAGCTTCGAGGTCCCGGCGTTGCCGAGAGATGTGCCCGGTATCAACTGGCCCGCTGGTGAAAAGCTGAGCGCAGCTCCGATCGCCGACGATCTGAAGACGCTATTCGTCGAAAAAGCCGGTCCATTTCTGGAGCCGGTCGTGGAGCTCGCGATGTCCGGTTTGGGCATGCGGCTAAACGCGCAACGTCTGTGGGCGCGCGGCAGCGTCATGACGATGGAGGCGCACCTCGCGCAGCTGCCGAGTGAGCTTGCGCTCCTGTTTCGCGATCTGTTCGGCCCGCTGTGGAGCTTCATCACCGACACCTGTATGAGCGTCATCTCCGACGTCATCGGCAAGGCCCTTGGCCCCGCGGGAGATGCGCTCGGCGTCGTCGGTGACAAGCTCGGCGTCGCCTCCGGCTTCATCGCAGATGCGCAGAAAAAGGCGACAGAGCTGAAGGGGTTCGCCGAAGATCTCGAGAACAAGGTCGACACGCTGATCAAAGAGCTCTCCACCGTGCAAGTCGGCGGCTCACAGGGCGACAAAGACCTGCAGGAGATCGACGACGCCGCGGGCGCGTTGATGGGTGCTGCTGGGTCGGACCCATTCTCCAAAAAGAAAGGCAAAGGCAGCGTCTTCGATGATGACGCCCAGACTTTTGCCAGCTTTCCCAGTGATCGTGAGGCGCGCGGCGAAGGCATCAAGATCACACCCGCAGACGTGGCCAAAGTGGTGCCTCAATATCCGAAAGCGAGACCGAAACAGCCGCCTGCAGCGGCAGCCAAAGCCGACGCTCCGGCGGAAGGCGGAGCGTGAGCAACACCTTCGATCCGTTCGCCACTGGTTCACATCTGGTCGAGCTGTTCACCGAGGTGTCCGCACCGGGGCAGCTTCGCCCCGTGCTGTGGACCTGCGAAGAGTCGTTGTGTGGCTCGATGCAGCTGTCGCTGACGGCCCTCGCGCCGGTTGCCTTGGGTGACTCGCTCGCAACGCAGCTATTCGGTCAACGGGCGACCTTCGTCGTCAATGGCGCGCCTGCATTGGTCCGCCGCGGCGTCATTTCGTCGGTCGGCATTGGCGGTACCCAAGACGCCGACTTCGTCGAGCTGGTGATCAAGATCGTGCCTCGCCTCGAGCTCATGAAGCTTCGCACCGCCAGCCGCATCTTTCAAAATTTGCGCACGACAGAGGTGCTCGCGGCGTTGGCCAACGAGTGGCAGTTGCCCTACGAGCTGCGGCTCTCCAAAGAGTACGGGCGCCGCAAATACATCACGCAGTACCGCGAAACCGATTTCGACTTCTTGCGGCGCGTGGCGTCACGCGAGGGCATCGGCTTCTTGTTGGAGCACGCCGAGCTCGACCCCGGCGAACAGACGAAGCCCGGCGACGAGAAGCTCGTCTTCTACGACCACGAACAGGCGTACGTGCCCATCCAGTCTGGGCCTGCTATCGCCTTCGGCGACAAGCTCGTGCTCGATCGCGAGCGTTTCGAGCCCCGCGAGCACCACGTCACCGACTTCAGGCTCGAGCGGCAGATCGCGCCGGAGCTCGTGCGTCTCGGCGACTTCGACTTCCGCAAGCCTCGCCTGCAGCTGCGGGCGTCCGCCACGATCGATCCGCAGAAACGCAGCCCCATCAATACGAGCTTGGGAGGCGAGCAGCTGTCGGTCTATCTGCACGCCGACCGCGCCGAGCTCGACGTCGAAGGTGGCAAGTCCGAGATCAGTGACGAGCTGGCGGGCGTTCGCTTGCAGCAGGCGCAGCGCGACACCGTGATCGGTCGCGGCCAAACGCGCTGCCTGCGGCTACACCCCGGCGCGACATTCGCGCTCGAAGCCGAGGGCCAGGCAGAGAGCCTGAGCCGGCGCTACGTGGTCGCACATCTACGGCACAAGGGCCGAGTGCCGGAGGCGAAGCGAGGCGATCCGAACACCCCTGTCTACGAAAACAGCTTCGAGTGCGTGCCGGCCAACGTGGTGTTTCGCTCCGCGCTGCCGTGTCTCGATCTGCGTCAAGTGACGGAGACCGCGACCGTGATCGGGCCTGACGGCAGCGACCTCAATTGTGACGAGCACGGCCGCGTGCAGGTGAAGTTTCATTGGGATGCCGGAGGCGACGCCGATAGCGCTTGTTGGCTACGCACGCTGACGACCTGGGCAGGCGCCGGCTGGGGCAGTCAGTTCCTGCCGCGGGTCGGTATGGAGGTGCTCGTCGGCTTCTTGTCCGGCGACGTCGACCAGCCGGTGGTGCTGGGCGCGGTTTACAACGGCACGCACCCCACGCCCTTTGCATTGCCTGCAGAAGCCGCCAAAGCGGGCTTTCGCACGCAGAGCAGCCCGGGCGGCGAGGGCGGCAGCGAGCTGACCTTCGACGATACCAAGGGCAAAGAGCACTTCGTGATGCGCGCCGAGCGAGACATGTCGCAGCGGGCCAACAACCACTACGACCTCTCGATCGGCGGCGACGAGAAGGTGAACGTCGATGGCGCCAGCGACAAGACCATCGCGCAGAGCGCGAACGTCAAAGTGTTGGGTGGCCGCACCGACACGATCGCCAAAGATCTGGAGCAGTCGGTGGGCGGCAGTCTCGCGCTCGCTGTCTCGGGCAACAGCGATCTGCGGGTGACCGGCAATCGCAGCGAGCGCGTCGAGGGGCGAGAGCACAGCGAGCATTTTCAGGACATCACGCGGCTGGCCCACCAGGGCGTGACCGAACGCGTGCTCGGCCACAAGATCACCGTCGTTGGCGAGAACGACGCGCGGCGCTCGGCGACCTTGCACGTCGAAGGCTCGAGCCACCAGTCTGCCACCGGCAGCTATGAAATCCGTTCGGACAAAGAGATCGTGCTGTCAGTGGGTAACAGCTCGTTGCGGCTCACGCCGGCCGGCCTCGAGATCGTCGTCGACGAAGTGCGCCTGGTCTCCAAGCAGCTCGTCGCTCAAACAGAGGAGAAGATCGAGCTCTTCGCGAAGAAGGGCATCTCAGCCGTCGCCGAGACGATCGATTTGCTCGCGTCCAAACGGGCGCTCGTGGCGGGCGAGCAGGGCAAGCTCAAGCTTGCTGCCGACGCGCGCTTGGACGGCTCCGTCGTAAAGCTCAACTGCGACCCAGCACCTCCAGACCCGCTCGAGCCGCCCATTTACGAGCCGCCCAAGCCGACACGAATCGAGCTCGCCGACGAAGACGGCAAGGCGCTGTCGAACCGCCCCTACGTGCTCACCTTCGCTGACGGCTCGGAGCGAGCCGGCGTTCTGGACGAGGAAGGCAGAGCCGAAGTCTTCATCGACGCGTCTTGCGACATCACCTTCCCCAATGTGGACGGAGCCCGACGCGGATGAAGCCCTATGTCATCAAGCAAGGCGACTACCTTCTGAAGGTCGCCCATCTGCTCGGCTTCGATGCCGACGAAGTGTGGGACAGCGGCGAGAACGGGGAGCTGAAGCAGCTTCGCACTGACCCGAGCATGCTGAAGCCCGGGGACATCTTGTTCGTGCCGGACGAGCCGAAGAAGCGCCTTCGCCTCAACAAATATGAGACGAACGCCTTCGTCGCGCGTGTGCCTGCTGTGAAGCTCGCGTTGTTGCTTACGGAGAACGGCGAGCCGCTGAAGAACAAGAAGTTCGTGGTCGAGGGCCTGGGCGACGACAGCGAGCAGACAACCGACGGCGAAGGTCGGCTCGAGGTAACGGCGCCCGTTCACGTTCGAGAAGTGATCGTTCGCTTCATCGAGAGTGGCAATCGCATGAAGCTCGCCATCGGCGACCTCGACCCACCCGACACCCCTTCTGGTGCGCGCATGCGACTGACCAGCTTGGGCTTCTACGGCGCCAAATTGGCCGGCGCGGATCGCTACGTAGCGCACGACGACGCTGCCCTCGCCAGCGCAGTGCGCGCGTTCCAAACCAAGCACAAAATCGAGCCAACGGGGAGGCTCGACGACGCGACGCAGAGCGCGCTGGTGAAAGAGCACGGCTCATGAGCGACAAGCCGGCCGCGAAGCAAGGTGACACAGTCGTGGGGACCGATATCCACGTGTTGATGATCCCGAGCCCTGGCGGTCCGGTGCCGACGCCGACGCCGATGCCCTTCAATGGGGTGCTCCTTCAAGAGCTGAGCGCCGATGTGGAGATCTGCAACATGAAGGCGGCTACCGTCGGCAGCAAAGCCAAGAACAACCCGCCTCATCTGCCCACTGGCGGACCCTTTCAGAAGCCGCCCCTCGATGAAGGGACCATTCAGATGGGTAGCCGCAAAGTGCAGATCAACGGCAAAGACGCCGCTCGCGTGGGAGACCCCGCGCTCACCTGCAACGACCCGGCTGACGCACCCAACGGCACTGTCGTGGGCGGCGGCAGCGTTTTCTTCGGCGGGTGAGCAGACGGACGTCGATTACGGAGAGGTTTACCCCAACGGGAGTGGTGCGGGCCCAATTGCTTGCAAACGACGCTTTGACCGCTCGCTCATAACTCGCCGATCTGCTGTACCCTTCGAAAGTCCCATGAGGCCCCTCAGCGCAGGCGATGTCTTCGCAAAGGCGTACGAGATCGTTCGACCGATCTCGGCGGGCGGCATGGGTGTGGTCTACGAGGTCATACATCTCGGTACCCGCCGTCGCCGCGCCCTCAAGGTGATGCTCGCGCACATCGTCAGCGACCCGCGGATGCGCGAGCGATTCTCCCTCGAAGCGGTCGTCACGGCAGACATCGAGAGCGAGAGCCTGACCGAGATCTTCGACGCCGGTATCGACGCCGAGTCGGACTGCCCATACCTGGTGATGGAGCTACTGCGCGGCGAAGACCTCGGCGCTCGGCTGAAGCGGCGAGAGCGCACTCCGGCCGACGAGACGTTGCTGATGATGGACCAAGTTTGCCGGGCGCTCGAGAAGACCCACGCGAAGGGCGTGATTCATCGCGATCTGAAGCCCGACAATCTGTTCGTAACGGTGCGCGAAGATGGCTCTCGACGGGTCAAGATCCTCGATTTCGGCATCGCCAAACTGGTCAAGCAGGACACGACCGGTGGGCCGCAAGCGACTACCAAGACGTTCGGAACACCCTACTACATGGCGCGCGAGCAGATCACCGGCGAATCAGCTTTGATAAGCCCTGGGTCGGACCTTTACGCGATAGCGCACATCGTCTTCGCGTTGCTGACGGGGAGGCCTTATTTCGAGGACGAGGCGCGCGCAACCGACGGCAACGTTCTCGCGCTGCTGATGGCGGTCGGCCGCGGTGCCACTGAAGCAGCCAGCGAGCGCGCGCTCCGCCGCGGCGTCGAGTTACCAAAGGCGTTCGATGCATGGTTCGCGCGAGCGACTGCAATCAAGCCGACGGACCGTTTCGGCACGGCTCGCCTCTTCATGGATGGATTGCGCGAGGCGCTGCGCGAATCGGTGCGAATCGTTGGCGTAGACCCAGACGCGCCCCCCCGAGAAGCCGTGTCGGCGACGAGCGATCGGGCCGAGCGCTCGTTCCCGAAGGCCTCCGATTCTCAGATATCGAACCCCGAGATACTTCATCAGACGGGTGGGCCTCAGTCGATCACGGCGCAAGTGCCGCAGTTGCCGTCCAGAAAGAGCTCGCGCGTCGCGCTGCTGTTCGCGGTCGTCGCGCTGGTTGGCTGCGCCCTCGGCGTCGCTGCCTGGCGGCTCTCACTCTCTTCCCGTCCGGAGCCGACAGTCGGCGCTTCTGCGAACGCCGAGCTGCCGTCGACTGCGCTGGCGACCGCGGCCCAACCCACAGTCGACGCGGCGCTCGCGAGTGCGGCCCCCGCCGACGGGGCGACCAGCGCTTCGGCCACGACGGTCGAAGCAAGCGCCTCGGCCGCTGCCTCTAGCGCGGTAGTTCCGACAGCCCGGCCGATTTCCGCTAAACCCTTGCCGGGCCCGACTGCAGCGCCGGTAAAAGGAGAAGTGTGGGAAACCCGATGACGACCTCGCGCGCACTCGCCGGTTGCGCGCTGGCCGGCGCTCTTTTGGCGTCGTCCGTTGCGTTTGCGCAAGGCAGAGACCCAGCGGCAGCAGACGCCTTGTTCCAGCGGGGTATGGAGAGTCTGAAAGCCAACGACTGGGACAGCGCCTGCAAAGCGTTCGACGCGAGCATGAAGCTCGACCCGTCTGTCGGTACGCAGATCAATCTGGCTCGGTGCGCAGATCACAAGGGTCAGGTTGCCCGTGCCTGGGCAGATTTTCGCAAGGCGAAGGCGCTCAACGCCGAGACTCCGCTCGCGAAGCGAAAGGCCAACGTCGAGACCTACGTCGATGCCGAGATCAAGAAGCTGGAGGCGCGGCTGCCCTGGGTCACGGTCAAGCTACGCTCTGCTCGACCAGACGGGGCCGACGCCAAGCCCCTCGTGGCGAGCTCGATTCCTGGACTGAAAATCGAGCGCGACAACGCCGTGCTTCCGCTCGAAGGGCTCGATGTGTCAGTGCCGATCGACCCAGGCAAGCACGTCTTTCGAGCCTCTGCGCCGGGCTATCGTGACGCGACTGTCGAGCTCAACTTCGTCGAAGGCGGCAAACAAGAAGCGGTGCTCACGATGGTGGTCGCGCCACTCGCCGAGCCCCCCCCGATCGTTCCGCCGCCCGGAGGTGCACCTTTTCCGCGACCAACGCCTGCTGTCGAGGACGAGGGCATGGGCCCGCTCTTTTGGGCGGGCATCGCCATCGGCGCGGTCGGTGCCGGTGGTTTGATCGTGGCCGGCGTGACTGGCGGCATCGCGCAGGCAGATCGCGACACGCTCGATGAGCTGGTCGACTCTGGAAATTGCAACGAGGCGAACGGTGTGCTCGAGTGTGACACCGCCAACAAGGCCAACGCGCACAACGCGATCGCGCGCGGCGAGTCGCTTGCGCTGGTGAGCACTGTGACGCTCTTCGCTGGCGCCGGGTTGGCTGCCACCGGCCTCGTGCTTGCCGTCGTCGGCGCTACCTCGGCACCGGAAAAAAAGGCCGAGCTCGGTTTTGCGCCGCTCCTTTCGCGCGATGTCGTGGGCGGCGTGATCGGCGGCTCGTTCTGACAGATACGCTCGAGAGCGATCAGCCCGGAGGCAGGCGCGACGAGCGCGGCCCTGCGGCCAGCCAGCGCTCGGCCTCGGCTTCGTCGAGGTTGCGGTACTTGCCCGCGTCGCGATCGAGCAGGTGCAGATCACCCGAGCCGACATCGAGCCAGGCGCCGTGCAGGGAGAGCTGACCTGATTCGGTTGCGTCGCGCACCAGCGGATAGGTCGCGACGTGGTCGAGTTGAACCAGCACGTTGGTCTGAGACAGGCGATCGGCCGCCGACAGTTGTTGGTCGAAGGTGAGCTCACCCTCTCGGTAGAGCGCGGGACGACCGTGTGCCAGCCATTCAGTCAGGTTGGGCGTCAGCTTGGGATCGCCAGGGTTCAACAAGGCCGCCATCGCGCCACACGAAGAGTGGCCGAGGATGAGAATGTCGCGCACGCCCAAGACGCCGACGGCATACTCGATGGCTGCGGCTTCGCTCACGTCACCAGAAGAGACGCCGTGCGCCCCAGAAGGCGAGACGAAGTTGCCGACGCTGCGGACTTCGAACACTTCGCCGGGGTTCACCGAGATCAACCGATTGGGGACGAGCCGACTGTCGGCGCAAGCAACCAGCAACACCGTCGGGCGCTGCTCGTGTGCGAGCTTCGAGAACAGCGGTGAGAGCGACGGCAACACTTCGCGCCGAAATTGCAGGAAGCCGTTGATGATCTTCTCGATGGTCACGTGAAAGCCTCACAATTTGCTCAGCAAACGATTGCTGAACCTCGATCTCAGCGGGTCTATCGGTCGGTCCGGGCGATCTCTTTGGTCAAGAGATCGATCACGTTGCGGGCGATCTCGACTTGCCCGACCTCGAGCCTGCCGAGCGTTCGGCGGACGGCAGCTTCGGTCGTGCCGCTCTGGTGCGAGTCCAGCTTCTTACCCGCGGGGCTCAGCATCAGCAGCACTTTTCGGCCGTCCGCTCGATCTCGCTTCTTTTCGACGAGCCCGCGGGACTCGAGGCGGCGCAAAATGCCTGTCAGCGTGCTGGGATGAACGCACATCGCCTTGGCCAGCGCGCCTGCGGTGACGCCAGGCGATCGGCCGAGGATGCGAATCACCAGGCGCTGCGGGCCGGTGACCCCGAGCGCCGCCTCCATGCGCTTCGACCGACTTTGCATGCCATGGGCCAGCGCCCACAAAAGACGCATGAATTCGAGGGCACTGCCGAGCGCGGGCGATTCTTCTGGCTCCATACGAGCGGGCCGATACTACGTGAGCGCATGGGAAGTGGGCGGTCGATGTACTAGCCTCTCGCACGCGAAGATGACCGAATTTGCCTTCCAAGAGATGTTCCCGCTCGCAGCCGACTCGACCCCGTACCGGCTGCTGGCGGCTGATCATGTGTCGACCTTCGACGCCGCTGGTAAGACCTTCCTGCGCGTCGAGCCAGCGGCCATCACGCTGCTGACGCGGGAGGCGATGCGCGACATCGCTCACCTTTTGAGGCCGGGGCACCTCGCGCAGCTGCGCAAGATCCTCGATGACCCGGAGGCCTCCGCGAACGACAAGTTCGTCGCCCTCGATCTCCTGAAGAACGCCAACATCGCCTCCGGAGGCGTGCTGCCGATGTGCCAGGACACCGGCACTGCGATCATCAAAGGCAAAAAGGGCGAGCTCGTGTTCACGGGCGGCGGCGATAGGGCCGCCATCTCGCGCGGCGTTTTCGACACCTACACCACGACGAGCCTCCGCTATTCGCAGCTGGCTCCGCTCGACATGTATCGAGAAAAGAACACCAACACGAATCTACCAGCCGAAATCGAGATCGAGGCTGTCGATGGCGACAGCTACAAGTTTCTATTCATGGCCAAAGGCGGCGGCTCGGCCAACAAGAGCTACCTCTATCAAGAGACGAAAGCGCTCTTGAACCCGAAGAGCCTGCTCGCGTTCGTCGAAGAAAAGATGCGCTCGCTGGGGACGGCGGCTTGCCCGCCCTACCATTTGGCGATCGTCGTGGGTGGCACCAGCGCAGAGCTTTCGCTGAAGACGGCGAAGCTCGCATCGGCCCGCTACCTGGATTCATTGCCCACTGTTGGCAACGAGCTCGGTCATGCACTGCGCGACCCAGCGCTGGAGGCCGAGATTCTCGGCGTTGCGCAGCGAACCGCGATTGGCGCTCAGTTCGGCGGCAAGTACTTCTGTCACGATGTCCGCGTGATCCGTCTGCCGCGCCACGGCGCGTCTTGTCCTGTGGCCATTGCCGTTTCTTGCTCGGCTGATCGGCAAGCGCTCGGGAAAATTACCAAAGATGGAATCTTTCTCGAGGCGCTCGAGCGCGACCCGGCGAAGTACTTGCCGGAGATCAGCGATCCCGATCTGGGTGGCGCAGTCGTGAAGGTCGATCTGAGCCGACCCATGAAAGAGATCCGCGAGACACTCTCTCGCTACCCAGTCAAAACGCGGCTGTCACTCTCCGGCCCGCTGGTCGTTGCACGTGACATTGCGCACGCGAAGATCAAAGAGCGCCTCGATTCGGGCGCCGGCATGCCGAGCTACCTGAAAGAGTTCATGGTCTATTACGCGGGGCCCGCCAAAACGCCGGAGGGTTACGCTTCCGGCTCGTTCGGTCCCACGACCGCTGGCCGCATGGATGCCTACGTCGACCTGTTCATGCAGAATGGTGGCAGCTTCGTAATGCTCGCCAAAGGCAACCGCTCGAAGCAGGTCACCGACGCTTGCAAGGCGCACGGCGGCTTCTATCTGGGGTCGATCGGCGGCCCCGCCGCGCGCCTCGCGCAAGACTGCATCAAGAAGGTCGAGGTGCTCGAGTACCCCGAGCTCGGAATGGAAGCGGTCTGGAAGATCGAAGTCGTCGACTTTCCGGCGTTCATCATCGTCGACGACAAAGGCAACGACTTCTTCGAGTCGCTCTCACCCGGTAAGCTTCCCGTTCTGAAGAGTTGAACGGAGAGCGCTCTCAGAAGAGCTCGCGCATCAGCAGCGCCGCAGAGACCAGCACGATGAGTGCAGCGATGAGCCATTTCCAACTTTGAGTCGCCGGTTCCCGGTCGGCCCTCGCCGACGAGACGCGAGCATCGCCCGCCGTTGTGGCCAGCGTGCCTGAAAGCCCCTCTGCTGGGCGCGCCGGCAACGGAGCCTCGTCACGCTCGACAATCACGGTTCCGGACGCGGTTTTGTGAGTCCCGGACGTCGACTTCATCGGTAACGGTGCGAGCTTCAAGGGCTCGCTCTTGGTGCTCGGGGTCGCTGCGGCTTTGACAAGTGGCTGGGACCCGCTCGCCCCCGCTTCGTCGAAGATGATCGGCTCGGTGGCCGCGTCGAAGTTGGAGGTCCCGACCCTGGGGGCGTGCGCGGCGAGCACCTCGAGCACTTCGCGCAGATCGGTTGGGCGTGCGTCGGCCTCTCGTTCGAGCATGCGCGAGACGAGATTCGATACGTCCTCCGGGACCGAGGGCTCGACTGCGCTGAGCTTGGGAAACTCCACCTGGAGCATGCGCTTGAACACCTCTTCGAGGTCGTTCGCGCGCGTCAACAGCGTGCCAGTCAAAACCTCGTGCAGCATCATGCCGAGCGACCAGATGTCTGCGCGGTGGTCGACTGACTTTTCGCCGTAGGCTTGCTCTGGCGCCATGTAGTAGGGCGTGCCGATCATCATTCCGGTTTTTGTGAGCGCGCCCGACGCATCGAGCGCGCCACCTTTGCGGAGCTTTGCGATACCGAAATCGAGCACCTTCACGTGCGGAGCGCCCTCGAGCAGAAATACGTTGTCCGGCTTGAGATCCCGATGAACCAGCCCCAGCGCATGCGCCGACCCAACACCCGAGACGATTCGGATGAAGATGCTCGCGACCTCGGTGAATGGCAATTTTCCGTGCTGTCGCAAGTAGTCCTTCAGCGAGATGCCACGCAAGAGCTCCATGGCGATGACGGGCTCGCCCTCGAGCTCGAAGCTCGAAACGATACGGATGAGGTTGGGGTGCGAGAGCGCCATCGTGGCGCGCGCTTCGCGCAGAAAGCGGCGACGCAAGATGTCTTGGTGCGCGGAGCCGGGGTGCATGATCTTGAGCGCAACGAGCGCGCCGCTCTCGGCATGGCGCGCGCCATAGACGGTGCCCATTCCGCCGACACCTAGACGTGACTCGACGACGTATTCGCCAATTCGTGAACCGGGTTCGTGCTCGCTCATCGCTGGGGACCGATCAGAAACCGGGCCGTGCGACGATGCCGCCCAGTGACGAAGCGGTAGCTGGGGATGGGCCCACCGTCGTGGTGGCCGGCGCGGCACTCGCCGGGGTGGGGGTCGACTTGGACGCCGCACGCGCACGAGAGGCGCCGTTTTGCGTGGCTGTCGGGGCTGCTTCAGCAGAAATCCCCGGCGTCACTTCAGCCCGAGTCTCCGTGCCGATGTCGGGTGCACGAGCGGCCCCGCTGCTCGTGGCTTCGCTCGGTTGTGGCTGGGTTTGTTCGCTCGATGTTGCGATGGCCTCCGCGCTGACGCGCACGTTCTCATCTGGGGCGGTCTTGGGCAGTCGCTTGTTCACGATCACGGCCGCGGTGACGAGCGCGAACAGCCCTGCTGCTGCCAGTGCAAGGCTGCTCGGCGCTACGCGCTGCTTCCGGAGCGGAGCGTCGTTCGGCGTCGGCCCAGATGTCGCTGCCAACGTGTCCGGAGCAGTTTGGAGGTCGATAGCGGCAGGGCCGAACTCGCCGACGTCCATCCGATGAATGTGCTCCAAGACCGACTTGACCTCGCGCAAGTCGCGCGGCCGCTGATCGGGCTCGTAAGCGAGCATCGAATCGACGATCTCTGTCAGCTCGCGAGGTAGCTGCGGTGCGATCTGGGAGAGCTTGGGGATGGAGCGCGTCATGATGATCTTCAGGATCTGCCCCAGGTTGTCTGCAGCAGTCGGAAGCTCGCCGGTGAGGCAGCGATACATGACGACACCGAGCGACCAAATATCGGTGCGGTGGTCGATCCGCTTCTCGCCGAAGGCTTGCTCCGGGGACATGTAATAGGGCGTGCCCAACATCGCATTCGTGGCGGTCAACGCGGCTGTCTGTTCACCGGCGTTGGGGCCGGCGATCTTGGCGATGCCGAAGTCCACGACCTTCACATCGGTGCCGTCCGGCGTTTCGACCAAGAAAATGTTGTCCGGCTTCAAGTCGCGGTGCACGACACCTTGTGCGTGAGCCGTCCCCACGGCGCTGACCACGCGCAGTATCACAGCCACGGTCTCCTCTGCCGTGAGCTTGCCGTCCCGCATGAGCCGGGCCTCGAGCGTCTCACCCAGCAAGAGCTCCATCACCAGGGCTGGCGTTCCGTCTTCGACCTCGATGACGTCGTGCACTTGAACGACATTGGGATGCGACACCGCGCATGCGGCGCGAGCTTCACGAAGAAAGCGCTTTCGCGTGCTCTCCTTCTTCTGGTCGTCTGCCAGCAAGAACTTGAGGGCGACCCGCTGTCGCGTGACGTTCTGCTCGGCGGCCCAGACCTCGCCCATTCCACCGCGCCCAATCAGTCGCTCGAGGCGATACTTGCCCGCGACCAACAGACCGGGCTCGAGGGTGAGGGGCATCGTTCAAAAACGAATTGCAGCAGGTCCAACGACCCAGCCTGTGTTTCCGCCGTCGAACGGGACCGGCTCCGGCTCGGGTCGCGCGACGAAGTAGGTGATGGTGGCGGCGGTGCCGACGGCGCCCGCGAGGCTCGCCCAGAACCACCACTCCTCCGCCACGTTGAGCTTCTTCTTTGGCAAGATCGCGTCGATCTTTGCCTCTTCGCCAGGCTTTACCGTGAGCGTCGTCTCGTATGGGACGAAGCCGTCTTTGCTCACGACGATCGGATAGGTACCTGCCGCGCGCAACACGTCGACAGGCACAGGCCCCACATCGCTCGTGCCCACACGGACGGTGGCGCCGGCAATCGCGGCAGTGACCTTGATCGTGGCCGGCAGCTTGTCCAGCTCGAGCACCAGGTCGGCGCTCGCGCCTGCCACGAATGTTCTGTTGACCACAGCGTCGGAGAAACCTTTGCGACTCAGCACGAGCACATGGTTCCCTGGGTCGAGCAAGATCTCGAACCTTCCTGCTGGTGCGGGAAAGCCGGAGCCTGTGTCGACGCCAGTGATGTAGCGGTCACCGAGCTTCGTGAGCGGGCGGCCATCGACCACGAGGGTGGCGCCCTCGGGCTTCACGGTCACGTTCGCACGCACCAAGAGCCGCTTCATCTCTTGCAGGTAGCTCTTGGCGTCAGCCACGCTGGTCTCGGAGAGCACTGCGCCACCCGCCGTCTCATTTTCGGCGAGCGCTCGCTCGAGAGACCGGCTCGCACGGACATAGCGACCCAGCGCACGCTCGGAGATGCCGATGTTGAGACTCGTGATCGCGTTCGGCACGAGGGCGTACGACTCCTCGAAGGAGGCCAATGCTTCGGCCCATTGAAATTTCTGTACGGCCTCGACCCCCGTGCCGAACACCCTGCGCGCCTCGTCCTTGGTCGCGGCGTCGTCTGCACGCGCTTCGCCCATGGGGCAGAGCGCCCAAACGAAGAGCAGTAGCGGAGCAGGCCAGGGTCGCATCGATTTTTTCGGATCAGCCGCCGTCTCTTGCGCAGCGTACGCCAACGAACGACGGTTCCAAACCACTGGGTGCCGAACGCCGGAAGAAGGCATGCGTGTTGTATGTGAAGCTGAGCCAGCTGCCGCCGCGCAACACACCGAGGCTGGGGTCTGCGACACACTGTGGGTCCTCCAAGAGCTCGATCTCGGACCCCCAACAAATCTCGTCGGCGTAGCGCGCGAAGTCGTCGCTGACCCACTCCGACAGGTTGCCGCCCAGGTTCTTGATACCCAGACCGCTGACGTCGCTTGCAGAGCCGCCAGCCACCGGGCCTGGCTCGACGCCGTCGTTCACGACGCATTGGCGAGAGGCGTCGAGGTCGCCGAGATCACCGCGCGCGACAACCGCAGTTCGGCAGATGACGTCGGTATCGACCTCGCCCTCGAGCAGCCACGGAAAAGGCGAGCCAAGATCTCGATTGCTGCTGGCGAGCTCCCACTCGGCTTCCGTGGGGAGACGCTTTCCGTCCTGCTGACACAGGAGTGCGGCCGTCTCGCGGCTGATGCAATTCACGCTGGCGTCTTCCTGGTCACCTGGGCGCGCCGTGTAGGCGCAGCGCGCGTCCTCTGCGCTGGCGAATTTCGGTGGCAAAGCGCCCAGCGCAACGAGCTCTCTGCTGCGCGCCACGGTGAGCTCGTCCACGTCGATGAAGAACGGTGGCAGCTGTACGAGCTGCTCCGGCACCGGATCGAAATCCGGTCCGAATGGAGCAAAGGCACGGCTGCCGAGCAGAAAGACTCCTCCCGGAACACAGACCATTCCGGCAGGTGCAGCGCCCTCGCAGTCGATGTCGCCGCCACCCCAGGAGCCGGGCTGCGGCAGCTCGGCCGCGCTGCCGGTCTCGAGTGGCAGCGATGTCACGAGCTCGCCCGTATTGGGATCACAGCTCGTGAACGCCTCCAAGTCGACCGGCTTACCGAAGCAGCTCATTCCCAACCACACCTTTACCGAGAGCGGGTCTTCGGCGAGCGCTGGTAGCGCTCCCAGCACATCGATCAATGGATCTTCCGGGTCGCCGCCCGATGTGGTGTTCTCCGCGCGGTAGAGGCGCGCCCGAACGAAATGAGCAGTGCTGTCTGGTGCTACCCCGAACGACAACGGCAACGATTGGCCGCTCTGGGTGTCGAAAACGCGGCTACAGGTCGCGCAGGTGACGCCCTTCTCATCGAGCACATCGACCCGGATGCGATCACCGAAGCCTGGTAAGGGCGCGTCGGTACCGACATGAACCAACCATTGCGCGCGGATCTCACCCTCCGGCTCGCAGCCAGTGATCGCAGCAGCAAGTGCGACTGACGAAAGCAGCGAGGCCGGCGCGATGAAGCGTGTCATTCGGGCGCCTCGTACACGCAACGAAAGCCATAGCTCGTGTCGAGCTCGAGAAACTGACGCCGGACTGGCAAGGGCGCATCACCGACCGTGAAATCCCACGCGGCGCCGCGCGCCATGTGTCCGGTAGCGCCGCTACAAATGGGATTCTCCAGGATGGCGCTCTCTGTCTGTGCGGCCCAGCAATCGTCCGAAAAGTTGGCGATCGCGTCGGCTACGAGCTCCGAGACGCTGCCGTTCAAGTCCAGGACTTCGTCGCGCGATAGATCACCCGAGCAGCCGAGCGACCCGAGATGGCTCCCGAACGGCTCGGGGCCTTCTGGGCTGCAGCCCCCCCCTGGAAAGTACCCGATGTTGGCCGAACAACACGCGGGCGTATCGCTGCCCCACACGAAGACATGCCGCAGCCCTCTACCGCGCGCGGCGTAGTCCCATTGGGCTTCGGAGGGGAGACTGCCGCCCCGCGCCGAGCAGATGGCTTCTGCGACCTCTACTCGGATGCAATTCAGGGGCAATGCAGCGTCGCTCTCCGGATCCCAAGTGCAATGGCGATCGCTCTCGCTCTCGGGCTGCTTCGGCGCCGGCAGCGGGCCGTCATAGCCCTCTTTCAAGAGCACACGCAGCTCACCAACCGTCACTTCGTGAACGTCCATGAAGAAGGGGCTCAGGAGCACAGGGCGCAGTGGCAGCGCGTCATGTTCGAATTCGTGTCGGGCGATGAAGAGCGGGTCGCCCAGCACGAAGAAGCCTCCTGGAATGCAGACAGCGCCGGGCGGCGCGTCAGGGCCACACGCTCTCACGGCCGCATGCGGCCATGAGCCGCTCACGGTCTCGTTCGGTACACCCTCGACGACGCCGTCTTTGGCCAGGCCATCGAGCTCGCTTCCATCGATGCAGGTGCGGTCGGGCTGCCCGCCAATGCCGAAGCGGATTGGCTTGCCGATACAATCACCACGGAGCACCACCGTTCTTTCTGCGACGCCTTCGGCCGGAAGACTCAAGCTCACCAGGCGATCGATGGAAACCTCCACGCGCGGATCGAAAATGGGCTCGCCGCCCAAGCTGCCGTTCTTGGCGAGCTCGGCGCGAAACGCTCGCACGCGAACTCGCACTTCCGCTTCGGCGACCGCGTCGCTTCGAATGCCGAAGGCGAGCGGCAGGCTGACTTCGCTGGCGATGCTGAAGACGCGCGCGTTGATCAGGGTATTGTCGGCTGCGTAGATCTCGACCCGCAAGCTGTCGACGATCGCGTCCGGGCTGATCTGCTCGCTCGCTTGGGAGCCGACGGGCAGATCGATGTCGAGATAGAGCACCAGCTGGGGGCGAACGGGAGCTTCTTGGCAGCCGATGCCGATGGCAGTGAGCGCCGCGAGCCAGTGCAGTTTGCCGTTCAGCACTTCGCGGCGCACAGGTAGTCGATGCACTCGCCCCACAGCAAAAAGTCGTCTTTGGCGTCGGGATGCGCGATGGTGCAATCCTCGACACAGCCGGGGCCGCCATCGGTCGCCCCGCAATCTCTCAGGCACATCCAGACCAGAAACCCTTCTTCGGTCGACATCAGACCATGGAGGGAGTCGGCGCAGGTCTCGAGCAGGCACGTATCGCATTCATCCCGAGAAGCTTCGTCGCATTGGGGGTCTTCGTTGGTGCACTCCGAGAGCGCGCAGATGGTTTGCGCCGTGAACGCCTCCGTGCTGGCTGGATGTTCGATGAAGCAGTCAGCCACGCACGGCTCGAGCAGGTCTTCATCTGGGGCGCTCGAGCAGACCGACATGCAGGTAGCAAGCGCTGAACAATCCGGGTTGTCACCATCGAAACACGCGTCCCACGTGTCACAACAGTGTTCCCAGAAACACTCGCGACATGGATTGGGAGGCCTCGGTGGCGGGCGCGGTTCGCAGATCTGGTTGACCGGGCCGTTCTTTGGGGTGGTCGGTACATCGCAGGGCTCGCAGGCGGCGCCCTCGCCGTAGAGCCGACAACCGCTGAGGTCGGCGCGGGCTTGCTGCGATTCGGAGGAATCGCTGGTCACACATGCCTCATCGCAAGCCGGGTCGGCGTTCCCCTGTTCGCTCAGCGGGCAGTCGAGCAGGCAGTTGACGTAGCTCGCGCACGCGGCATCGTTCTGGCAGGCGGCGATCTCGGGCTGGCACGCGGCTACCATGCATGTCCCACAGTCGCTGGCTGCAAAAGCGCCGGGGCTACCCCCGGTCGGTCCGCTGCCGCCCGTCGGGCTGTCGTCGCCGCAGCCCATTGTGCCGAGCGTGCACGCGGCTACCGCGAAGAAGAGTTTCCACGGAGAAGCCGTGCCCCAGCGCTGTCCAATCGCCACCATGGCGACACGATAACACTAGCCCGCGGGGAACTCGACGCCTTGGGCCAGCGGCAGCGCGCTGCCGTAATTCACGGTGCAGGTTTGCCGACGCATATAAGCTTTCCAGCTATCCGAGCCGGACTCACGCCCCCCGCCGGTCTCCTTTTCGCCGCCGAATGCGCCTCCGATCTCTGCGCCGCTGGTGCCGATATTCACGTTGGCAATCCCGCAATCGCTGCCTTCAGCGGACAAGAACCGCTCGGCGCTCTGTAGGCTATTCGTGAAGATGGCGCTCGAGAGGCCTTGCGGGACTGCGTTGTGCGCGGCGATTGCTTCCTCCAGCGAGTGGATCTCGAAGACATACAAGATCGGTGCAAACGTCTCTTCCCATGCGATGGGGAACGCTTCGTGTCTGGGTGCGCGCACGATGGTCGGCTCGACGAAGTGGCCCACCCTATCCAGAACGGCGCCGCCTTGGATGACCGTGCCCCCTTGCTCTTGCGCGGCCGCAAGCGCTCGCTCGAAGCGCTGGGTGGCCGCTCGATTGATCAGCGGTCCCATCAGCGTGCCGGATTCCAGTGGGTCGCCGATCGCGACAGTGCTGTAAGCGCGAACGAGCCGGTCGCACAGCTCGGCGACGACGCGCGTGTGCGCGAACACCCTGCGTGTGGACGTGCACCGCTGGCCCGCCGTCCCGACTGCACCAAAGGTAATGGCGCGCGTCGCCAGATCGAGGTTGGCGTCGTCCATCACGACGATGCCGTTGTTGCCACCCAACTCCAGCAGGCTCTTGCCGAAACGGGTCGCGATCTGCCCGGCTACCACGCGACCCGCGGCGACCGACCCGGTGAATGACACCAGCGGAAACCGTCCGTCTTCGGCCATTGTCTTGCTGATGTCGGCGTCGCCGACCAGGAGACCAAAGACGTCGGAGGCGTCACATTCGTGCATCGCCTGTTGGCACAAGGCGTGAACCGCGATGGCGCAGAGTGGAGCCGAAGGCGAGGGCTTCCAAACCGAGGTGTCACCGCAAATCGTGGCAAGAGCCGCATTCCACGCCCAGACAGCCATCGGAAAGTTGAACGCAGTCACGATGGCAACGGGCCCGAGCGGGTGCCACTGCTCCATCATTCGGTGGCTGGGCCGCTCGGAGGCGATGGTCAGACCGTGAAGTTGGCGACTGAGCCCGACGGCGAGCTCGCAGATGTCGATCATCTCCTGCACTTCCCCCAGGCCTTCGCTGCGGATCTTGCCGACCTCGAGGGAGATCAGCGCGCCGAGATCAGCCTTGTGCAGCCGCAAGAGCTCGCCCAAGCGGCGTACCAGCTCGCCTCGCTTCGGCCCAGGACGGTGGCGCCACTCGACGAAGCGCGCGCGAGCCGCTTCGACCACCACGTCGTAGTCGTCGCGCGTCGCGCGAGCGACGCGCCCGAGCGTCTGCGCCGTCGCGGGGTTCTCCGACACCAGAGCTTCGCCGGTCGGGTGGCGAAAGGTGGAGGTCGCCGCCCCGGAAAGCAAAGCAGACGTCTCGACACCCAAACGCTGGAGGATCTCGTGGGCTCGGCTCATGGCGAGCTTCTTACCATGATCGCGAGAGCGCTTTGTCTCGAGGTGAAGTAGCGATACGGGAGGGGCTCTTACCGAGGAGGTCGCGTGGCGAGTGCTGTCGTGTTGGGTGCAGGCATGGTCGGAACCGCGATGGCTTGGGACATGCGCAGGCAGGGCTTCGACGTGGCTGTCGTCGACGCTCGCGAAGACGCGCTCGAACGTGTCAAAGCGCGCGCCGACGTGACGACGGTACGCGCAGATCTGTCCGATGCGGCTGCCATCGCGACGGCGGTCGCGCCGTTCGATATCGTCCTCGGGGCGTTATCGAGCTCGATGGGCTTTTCGACGCTGCGCTCGGTGATCTTGGCTCGCAAGACCTACGTCGATATCAGCTTCATGGCCGAGAACGCCTGGGAGCTCGATGCCTTCGCCAAAGAGCACGGCGTCACGGCGATCGTCGATTGCGGAGTCGGCCCAGGGATGAGCAACATGCTGATCGGGCGGGCGGTCTCCAAGATGAGCACGTGTGAGCGCGTCGACATTCTCGTCGGCGGCCTGCCGGTGATTCGCCGGTGGCCCTACGAATACAAGGCGCCCTTCGCGCCCAGCGACGTATTCGAGGAGTACGTGCGGCCGGCGCGTATCGTCGAGAACGGCAAGCTGGTCTTGAAGGAGGCGCTGAGCGAGCCGGAGCTCGTTCACTTCGAGGGCTTCGGCACGCTGGAGGCGTTCAATACCGACGGCTTGCGTAGCCTCGCGTACACCCTGAAGGTACCGAACATGCGCGAAAGAACGATGCGCTACCCGGGCCACATCGAGCTCATGCGTGTGTTTCGCGACAGCGGCTTCTTCTCCAATGAAGAGATCGTGGTCGGCGGCGTGAAGGTGCGGCCGCTCGAGCTGACCTCCAAGCTGATCGTGCCCAAGTGGACGTTCGAAGACGGTGAGGCAGACGTGACCGTCATGCGGATTCTGGTCGAGGGCACCGAAGAAGGCAGGCGCGTCCGCCGCACATGGGATCTGTGCGATCGCTACGATCCAGTGACCGGCTTCCGCAGCATGTCCCGAACGACCGGCTTTCCTGCGACCGCCGTCGCGGGGTTGCTCTGCAAAGGAGAGTTTCAGCGGCCGGGCGTCCACCCGCCGGAGGTACTGGGGCAAACGGCCGGGTTCACCGACGCTGTGCTGGCGCGCTTGGCCGAGCGGGGGATTCACTTCGTCGAGCGGAGGGAGCTGTTAGACTGATTGAGTGCGGCATTACCTCTTTGCTTTGGCTTGGGCAGTCACTGCGTGTGCCGAGGGTTCATCGGTGGCTACCGGCGGCGCGGGTGGCTCCGTCGGCAGCACCAGCGGCGGAGGCGGGGAGGGTAGCCAGACTGGGCATGGGGGCGAGGTTTCTGACGGCGCCGGCCCCGAAAGTGGTGGTGCGCCGAGCACAGGCGGCGGGGGCGGTGGGCTGGGTGAACAAGCGTGCCTTCCGGGCGAGTTCGCGACGGGAGTCGACGCCACCGGCGCGCTGACCTGCGACTCGCTGGATGCGGCAGCGGGCGCTGCAGTCAACGCAGGTTGTTCGGTGTTTTTGGGCGCTCGCGATGGCTGTGAGCCGTGCTCGAATCCGCCAACGAAGTGGGGCAAGGTCAGCGGCTCGGCGTGCAGCTTGGGGGTTGGGGTCGACGATACCTGTAGCTCCGCGACGTTGGGCGCATCGACAGTCAGCTTGTTCGGCTTGAACATGGACGGTGACGTCGACGAGAACGACAAGCTGTACGCCGCCTTCCACTGCGCTCCAGCGAGTGCCACGCCCGGGCCGTGCGCCGCCGGTAGCGTGCTCACGGGCTTTTCCGGGGGCGACCCTGTGTGTGTCGCCGCAAGCGCCCACGCCATCGATTACGTGAGCGGGAGTTGCGAGCTCTTCTTCGGCTGGCGAGATGGTTGTGATGGTTGCACGAGCGCGCCCGCGAAGTGGGGCAGTGCCTCCTCGGCGAGCTGCAATGCAGGCGGCGGCGCGGGCAACACCTGCATGGCGACGGCGCTCGCCGCGGACAGTGTGCAACTCTTGGGCGTCGATCTCGACGGCGATGTCGACGGCAACGACAAGCTGTACGTCGCCATGAATTGCCCGGCTCCGGTGCCGATCACCAGCACCGCCAGCGATAGCTGCCCAGCGGGTCAGATCGTCACTGGCGTCGCCGACGGCATGTTGCAATGCGAGAGCCCCGGGCCGGCGCTCGCCGCCTACGTCGCTGCGCATTGCACCCTCTACTTCGGTTGGTCGGACGGTTGTGGTGGCTGCACCACCCCACCGACGAAGTGGGGCCGCACGCGTCACGGCTTCTGCACCAATGACGTCGGTGCTGACAACACTTGCACAACGACCGTGCTCGGCGCCGACACTGTTTCGTTGTTCGGTCTCTCGCTGGACGGCGACGTGAACGACGACGACAAGCTCTACGTCGGCTTCAAGTGCGAGTGAGCTCGGTCGTGAGCGCCGCCGCGAGCTTCTGGTACTCGCCCATCGAATTGTAGCGCTGCGCCGACACGCGCACGACCTGGCCTTCGCCGAACGGAAACACCGGGACTTGAATGCGATGGCGCTCGTAGAGGCGGGCGATCAGGTCGCGCGGCGCATGGGCTGGCAAGGGAAGGGCGGCCATCGAGCCGATCATCTCGGGGGGCGCCGGCGCTGCGATGCCGAGCTCGTGCGACAACAGCGCTTGTGCTTGCAGCGCGAGCGCGCGGTTCTCGCGCATGACGCCTGCAACGCCATCCAAATGTAGACCTTCGAGAAAGCGCAGGGCTGCGGGCACGCACAGACGCGCCGTCGGATCGTCCGTGCCCATCCAGTCGAGCTCTTGCAGAAACAGCGAGCGCCCCTCGCGCGTGCTGTTGCGCCCGTGGCTGGTGACCAATGGCGCGAACGCAGCCTGCTTGTCTCGGCGAACCCACAAGAACGCGGCGCCCTTCGGTGCGCATACCCATTTGTGCAGATTGCCGGTGTAATACGCGGGCCCCAGCGCCCTGATGGACAGCGGGAACATGGCGGGCGCGTGGGCGCCGTCGACCAACACGTCGACGCCCCGCTCATTGCAAAGGGCAATCACCCGATCGACTGGCAAGACCAGGCCGGTCGGGCTGGTGACATGATCGATCACGACGAGGCGCGTACGCGCAGACAGCGCTGCGCGAACCGCGTCGACGACTTGATCGGGGGAGCTGATTGGAAACGGAAAGCTCGCCACCACCACCCGAGCCCCGGCGCGCTCGCCCCAACGCCGCGCTGCGTTGTTCACGGCATTGTAACCGTGATTGGTGATCACGATCTCGTCGCCTGCCTGGAATGGGATCGACGCCAGCACTGCATTGGTGCCGTGGGTGGCGTTCGGCACGAACCCGAGGTCAGCCGGGTCGACGCCGAGAAACGGCGCGAGCACAGCGCGCGTGTCGTCGAGCAGCTGCTCGAGGTGGCCCAAGAAGAAAAGGACGGGGTCGCGTTCGAGTCGCTCGCGCAGGGCATGCTGTGCCGCGCGCACGGGCGCAGGGCACGACCCGAACGAGCCGTGGTTCAGAAATATCGTCTCCGGATCGAGCGGAAACTCTCCGCGCATTCCGGCGGCCGCCTCGCTGCGGGCGGTCAACTCACCACCTTCAGCTTGCCTCGTTGGCGCGGGCCGAGATCGTGTTGGCTGCCTTCGAGGTCGGGTGTCTTCACGAAGTGTGAGCCCGCCTCTGCTACCAGCGGCAGGTCCCAAGCAGCGAAGTCGACCGGCAACGGGCCTGGCAACGTCGGCTGAATCGTGCGCTCGAGCAGCTGAAAGTCGTGACGCGCTTCCAGCTCGAGAGGAAGCTTTTTCGCGGGCCCATCGTCTTTGAACCAGGCCCGTGCGCGGTTGATGTTGCGGATGAGCACGTAGTGCTGCGGGTCGACTTTGGACGCCTCCGAGAAGAGCGCCATCATGGTTTCGTAGTCGCCGCTGCGTGCCGCAATCACGGCGAGATAGTTGAGCGCCAGGCCTGGGCAAGGGGTGCCGAGATCTCGAGAGCGCTCGACGTGGTGGCGCGCGCCCTCGAGATCTCCTGCTTCGAGCAGGGCGCCGGCGACATCCATATGGGCAGCGTGATAGTCGCCGAGATAATCGAGAATGGCGCGGTAGTCGGCGGCGCTCGGCTTGTAGACCTCGCGCAGGCCGCTGTGCGTCGCGAACCACTCGTTCATCAGCTTCGTCGTCTGCTCGTCGGCATCGAACGGCGTCTTGAACTCCTGGAACCGTTCTTGGAAGAAGACCTCCGGGTCGAGCCAGCCTTGGCGCACGGCTTCGTCGAAATCAATGGTGCCCGGGTAGATGCTGAGACAGCTGAAGATGTACTCGTTCGGCTGGGCTCTCTCCAGAAAGGCCAACGTCTCGTTGAACGACTCGACCGTCTCGCCGCGGTTGCCCAGCATCATGAAGTAGCGGACCTTGATGCCGACCTTCTTGGCGAGCTCGGTGCTGCGGATGATCTCGTCGGGCGTAATCTTCTTGTCGATCGCGTCGAGGATGCGCTGCGAGCCGCTCTCGACGCCGAAGCTCAAGCGCTGACAGCCGGCCAGGCGCATCTCTTTGAGCAGCTCTTCAGTCAGCAGATCGACGCGCGTGTCGCAGCTCCAGAAGAAGCCGAGCCGACGCTCGCGGATCGAGCGACACAGCTCGAGCACACGCTTCTTGTTGGTCGTGAAGGTGTCGTCCTTGATCTGAATCATCTTCACGGGCAAGCGCGCGACCATGCGCTCGATACCGTCGAGCACGTATGCATTCGACTGCGAGCGAAAGCCGCGGCCCCATGACGTTTCTGCACCGCAAAAGGTGCACGCCCAGGGGCAGCCCCGCGAAGTCATCACGATATGGGTGCTGAAATACGCGCTCACCGGCGCGAGATCGTCCAGCTCTTTCATGCTCTCGCGTTTCGGGCCGCGGACGATCTGGCCATCTTCGGTGCGGGTCCAGAGCCCGGCGATCGTGGCGAGCGGTTGCTTCTCGACGAGCGCGGTGCACAGCTCGAGAAAGGTGGCGTCACTCTCGCCCGTCGCGATCGAGTCGATCGTCGCGTGGTGCGCCAGCATCTCTTTCGCCAGGGGCGTAGCGTGGGGCCCGCCCACGACGACATGAGCGTCGGGCTGGCGCAGCTTGATCGCGCGAGACACCAGCGCGACGCCGCGCCGGTTCGCAGTCCAGCAGGACATGCCGTAAAGATCGGCGGGCAATTCGTCGAGCACTGCTTCCACCTTGTCCCAGGAATAGGACGACAGGTTCAGCACCTTGACCTGGTGGCCAGCGCGCAGCGCATTGGCCCCCAGCTGCAACAGGCCGTAAGGGATCTGGTAGAAATCAGCGTCCAGATCGCCCGTTTGATAGCCGTCGGGCGGGCCGTCTTCCCACGCTGCCGGCTGACCTGGTGCGGGAATTTTCCAGGGTGGGGGATAGACCAGCAGGATGCGCATCGCTACCGGCGGAGGATAGCGGATGGCCGGTCGAAAGGATCGAGCAACGCGGTCGGTTGACCCTTCTTTCCGCCGCCGTTTTCGGAGTAGTGTGCCCCCCGTGAACGTCACCGTGGCCGAACTCAGGTACCTCCCGCTCTTCCGCTCGCTCAGCGAGGACCAGCTGAAAGAGCTGCTCACGGTGTTCGTCCCGCGCAAAGTGGCGCGCGGCGTCGAGCTGTTCAAGGCCGGTGACGCTGCTCGATCGTTTCAGATCCTCACCGAAGGTGAGGTCGAGCTGGTCGAGGCTTCCGAGCCGAAGATCGTGCTGCGTCCGTTCTCACCCATCGGTGAGCTCGGTGCGCTGACGGGCTTGCCGCGCAACGCAACGGCGACTGCGACGACGGACGCCGTGATTCTCGAAGTCTCCAGCGAGAAGCTCATCGAGCTGTTCAAGCGCTCGAGCGAGCTGGCGTTCCCGTTCTATCGCAGCCTGCTCGACGTCGTGAGCGAGAAGGTGCGTCGCGACAAGGTTCGCATCGACGAGATGCGCGGCAACATCATCCGCACGCAGAAGGCCATGAAAGAGCTGCGCGATTTGGTGCTCTCCAACGAAGAGACAGCGCTCTCGCAGCCGCTGTGCGACAAGCTGGACGACCTGATCGAGCACAATCGCCGGTCTCACTACCGCGTTTCTCCCACCGAGAGCCACCCCGCCTCGGCTCGCCTCGCGTCGGGTGCCACCACCGCCATCGTCGAGATGTCCGAGGGGTTCCTCAAGCTGTCGCCGTCCGCGAAGGTCGACCAGGGCGACGAGATTACGGTCGTCGTGACGCTGCCCAAGCGCGAGCTGCCTGTCAGCGGCAAGGTCGAGCGCATCGGCGGCGATGGCGTGCTGGTCAAGCTCGATCTGTTGATCGACGACTATGCGATCGCGCTCAATCAGTACATGAGCGAGCTTCGCATGCTCGATTTTGTTGTCTGACGCGCCGTTCGCCCGGGCGCTATAACGCGCTCATGGGCGAGCCGCTGATCGAGTGCGTTCCGAACTTCAGTGAAGGCCGCGACCAGACGGTCATCGACGCGATCGTAACGGCGATCAAGAGTCAGAGCGGCGTGATGCTGCTCGACGTCGACCCCGGCAAGGCGACCAACCGCACTGTCGTCACGTTTGTCGGTTCGCCGGATGCAGTGATCGAGGCGGCTGTACGCGGCGCGCGCATGGCGTCGGAGCTGATCGACATGCGCAGCCACAAAGGGGAGCACCCGCGCTTCGGCGCGCTGGACGTGTGCCCGTTGGTGCCGGTCGCGGACATCAGCATGGCCGAGCTCGTCGAGCTTGCGCGGCTGCTCGGCAGGCGCCTCGGCGAAGAGGTTGGTCTCAGCGTGTACGCCTACGAGCGAGCCGCTCTGTTGCCCGCAAGGCGAAACCTCGCGCACGTGCGCGAAGGCGAGTACGAAGCGCTCGAGAGCAGACTGGCGAAGCCGGAGCACGCGCCCGACTTCGGGCCTGCGCGCTTCAACGCGCGCAGCGGCGCAACGGCGGTGGGCGCGCGCGATTTTCTGCTCGCATACAACGTGAACCTCAACACCACGTCGACTCGGCGCGCCAACGCGATCGCCTTCGACGTGCGCGAGAAGGGCCGCGAAAAGCTCGACCCCGCGACGATGAAGGCCGTCAAAGACGCCGAAGGCAACCCGGTTTGGCAGCCGGGCAGCCTCGAGTCGGTCAAGGGCATCGGCTGGTACATCGAAGAGCTCGGCATCGCGCAGGTGTCGCTCAACCTGACTGATATCAGCGTGACACCGCTCCACGTGGCGTTCGACGAGTGCTGCAAAAAGGCCGAGGCTCGCGGCGTGCGTGTGACCGGCTCCGAGCTCGTCGGCTTGGTCCCCTTGCGCGCGATGCTCGACGCAGGGCGCTACTTCTCGAAGAAGCAGCAGCGCTCCACAGGTGTGTCTGATCGGGAGCTGATCAACATCGCGGTCAAGTCGCTGGGCCTGTCGGATCTGTACCCCTTCAAGCCGGAGGAGAAGATCGTCGAGTACGCGATCGAGGCACAGAAGCCCGCCCGGCCGAAGCGGCTGGTCGAGCGCTCGCTGACTGCCTTCACCGAAGAGACGGCCAGCGAGTCCCCGGCCCCCGGTGGCGGGTCGATCGCTGCGGCGATGGGCGCGCTCGGCGCAGCGCTGGCCACGATGGTGGCGAATCTGTCGTCCCACAAGCGGGGCTGGGACGCGCGTTGGGAAGAATTCTCGGATCACGCCGAGCGCGGCAAAGCGCACTATTCGCGCCTACTCGAGCTGGTCGATGACGACACGACCGCCTTCAACAGGGTGATGGATGCGTTCAGTTTGCCCAAGGGCAACGATGCGGAGAAGTCTGCGCGCAAAGCGGCCATTCAGGCGGCGACGTTGAAGGCGATCGACGTGCCGTTCGAAGTCATGAAGGAGTCGCTCGCCTCCATGAGTCTCATCAAGACGATGGCCGAGATTGGAAACCCCGCGTCGGTTTCGGATGCCGGGGTAGGCGCGCTGTGCGCTCGTTCGGCGGTGATGGGCGCGCACCTCAACGTGAAGATCAACGCCGCTACCATCGAGGACAAGAACGTAGTCGCATCGATACTGGGCGAAGCGCTGGCGATCGAGCACGCTGCGATCGAGCAAGAGCGCGTGATCCTCGCGATCGTGGAAGCGAAGATCTGAATGGGCTGCAGGCTCAGGCCTCAGCCAGAGCTCAGAGTCAGCGAAGCACGGCAGCCAATGCCTCCCGACAAGATCCCCCAATTCACCTTCGCGCCTTTGCGTCTCCAGCTCTGCGCCTTTGCGGTAAATATCTCCGCCTGAGTCTGCTCAATCTTTGCTGGACCACTCGAGCACGACGCCGGGGCCGCCGCCGCCGCGCGAACCGGCAGCGCCGCCGATGCCGAACAACAAGCGCGGATCGTTGACGAAGAGATAGTCGACTTCGATATCGGCTTCGCTGCGGCCAACACCGGCGGGTCGCTTCTGCGCCTTCACCCGGCCTTTGCCGTCGGCAAAGTAACGTTCGCCGTCGTAGTGCTCGAGCCGACCGTAGTGGCCGTCGTCGTATGGATCCGACCAGGAGGAGACCCGGTCCAGGAACAACAGATGCGGCAGGTTCACCGAGATGAAGCTCAGCGCGAGCAGGCCTTGCGCTTGCGGGAAGTCGACCGAGTACGAGTCCGGCATGTCCGGCTCGGCGATCAGACGTTCACGACCCGTGTTGTGCATGCTCAGTAGATCGACGAGGCCTCCGGGGCTGCCTGCGCCGCTCAGCACCGTGCGTCGGTCTGCGATCGGCCCGAAGATGTGGATCGAGATCGCTTTCTTCGCGCTCGCCTCCGAGATGTTGCGCAGCTGCCAGGGCGCGAGCGGCTTCTCGAAATGTAGGTCGACCCAGCCCTGCGGGCGCTCTTCGTCGAAGACGAGGTTGCCTTCTTTGAGCGGATGCATCTTGCCACCCAGGGAGAGCTCCCCACCCTCCATCGTGAGCTTGCCACGGATGGTTCGGCCGGCCGGCCGAATGGCGATCGCGATGGTGCCTGACGTCTTCAGATCGAGCGGCGACTGGAACAGGCGGGCGCCCTTCGCGATGTGAATATCGATGTCGGTGCCTTCTTCTGTTGGCGGCAGTGTCGCTTCGGCCCCACCCGATCCCAAGCGGGCTTTGGCGACCGCGATCGTCGAGCTCTCCAGCTCGAGCTTCTTGGCCGCTTCGACGCGCGCCTCGATCGCCTTCTTGAGGCTCTCGGGCAAGGGCAGCTTGCCCAGGGCGGGTGCAGCTAGCTCGCCCAAGATCACCACGTCGCCAGCGTGCACGTCTTCAGGTTGATGGGCCTTGTCGAAGCGATCGGGAAAAAGAACCTGCAGCTTGTCGATGTCGACTGTGACGTTCTTGATCGGGCGATCGAGCTCGCCGCGCGCCTTGGCCTCGATCGTCAAGCTGCCGCGCGGCGCGTCGATCAGGCCGAGTGCTTTGGGACCGAACAGGAGCCAGCGGTCAGCCTTCACGGATACGTCGACCTTCTTCGGCTTGAGCTTGTCGAGCACCAGGCTGCCAGTCAGCGAGAACGATCGCCCTTTCACCTCGACGTCGCTCTCTTTGGCCTGAACGCGCTCGATCGTCAGGGTCTCGCCTTTGGCGAGGATGGAGATGTCGACATCTTCGTAGACGCGCTTGCTGCCCGGCAGCGGAATGGTGCCGGCGATCTTCAGCTGACCTTCGAGCTTGCCTTCGTCGACGACTGTCTTGCCATTTTTCTTGGCGAGCGTGATGAGCGCGTCCATGTTCCAGTCGAGCGCACCCTTCGGCTCGACCTTGACCTCTGCCACGAGCTCTTTGGGAACCAGCCGCGCGATCGGGGTCTTGGTCGCGCGTGCAGTGACTGCGATCTGGAGCGGGTGGTCATCTTTGAAGCCGAACAGCTGCTCGCGTGCGATCGTGGCGACGACCTGTAGGGGAGCGTCCGGCGCGTTCGCGCTGCCGATGCCGATGGTCGAGACGAGGGCCTTTTCGTCCAGCTTGAGAGTGACCGCGGCGCCGCCGAGCTGGCCGTCCCAGGTGGCGACGTCGCTCACCTTCAGCGCGCCAGCGGCCATGACCTGCTTGGTTGTGCCGTCGACTTTGATGAGGCCGCTGAGCGTGCCAGGTGCTTTCGCGAGCTTGGGTCGCAGCGCGGCGAGCGACTTCAACGGGCGCGACGGCACTTCGAGCGACAAGTCGAGCTTCGGGTCGAGGCCTGCCTTGATCTGGGCAAACAGACCTTTGCCGGCGAGAGCGATCGGCCCGGTCAGCTTCAAGAGCGGCGTTTTTGCCAGATCGACGCCGACGTCGACTGTGGTCTTGTCCGCCAGCAGGTCGACCTTGATGTTGGCGCCGAGCGGACCGATTCCATCGGGCTTCAGATCGCTGGCGGCGAACCTCACCTCGGCCGTCAAGTCGCGCGGGTTGCCGCGCAGATCGATCGACCCGATAAAAGAGCCAGCGAGCGCCCGCAGCCGCGCGAGCTCGAGGACGTCGGGCAGCGACGCCGATTTGGCTGCCAGCTCGAAGTGCGCATCGAACGCGGCGCCGGCAGTGGCTCCGGCGACCAGCGGCGAGTAGGGAAACGACGCGCCGAATCGGCCGCTCACGACGGGCGGCTCTGTCTCGTCGAGCGCGAGCGAGAGGGTGCCGCTCGCCTTCGACGCCGCGCTCTTGTCGACAGGGTCGAGCGCCACGTCCAAGCGAAGGCGCTGCTTCGGTGACTTGGGTGCGTCCGGCGACAAGAAGGCACCCGAGGCTTCGACTCGGACGCTGGCTGTGGGACGGGCGACAGCGCCCTTCAAGCTGGCAGCCATCTCGATCTCGGCCCTGGGGATCGCCCGTCCGCCGAGCAACAGTGGCGGAACGAAAGCGACCAACGTCGCGACCGGTCGACGCGGCAGATCGAAGCGCACGTCGAGGCCGCGTGACGCGTCGAGGCCCTTTTTCTCCCCGTCGAGCGTGATCGGCAGCGCGGCGGTCAGGCTGAACAGCAGCTGGTCAGGGTTCGTGACGTCTTTCGCGCTCACGTCGAGCGTGGCGTCTGTCTTGTTCAGCTTGCCGACGATGTCGACGCGGGCGCGCGCGCCGCCGTCTTTGCGCAGCTCGACCACCGACGCGCGCAGATCGACCTTCGGATCCAAGGTGGTACCTTTGGCACCGAGGTGGACGGTGATCGCGCCATCGATGCCGAGCGGCGGCGGGATGACCTTGCCGCGCATCGCCAGGATGCGCGAGACGGAGAGACCGGTGATCTCCAGCGTGGCGTCGAAGGTCTTCAGCTTGATGCTCTTCTCGCCCTTGCTGACGTCGCCCTTCTCGAGACCCACTTTTGCGTCGAGCTTCACCGTTCCGCCGAGCGCCGACAGCTTCTCGGTCTTTGCGGTCACCTCGAGGTCGCCGCCGACAGTGCCGTCGACCCGAACAGCGAGGTCACCCTTGGGCAGCTTCACCAAGCCGGCTGCGAGGTTGGTCGTGATCGGCAAGCCTGCCGCTTTCAGCTTGGCGAGAGCGACGCCCACATCGCCGTCGACGCTCAGCTTGGCGCTGAGCTTTTTGGTGCCTCGATCGAAGGTGCCGCTGGCTGCGATGTGCTGGTCGATGGCGAGCACCTCGAGATCGTCGAACTTGATGGCGTCGCCCACGACGTTCACGCGCGCTCCGAGCGAGTCGACCGTGACGCCGCGCGCCTTGATGCCGGAGAGCTCGAGCTTGCTGTCGGTCGAGATCGAGGCCAGGTCTTTGCCTTTGCCTTGCGCGTGCAGCTTGAGCGACGCGATCTCGATCTTGGGGATGCCCAGCGAAGCTGACAGCAGCTTGTCGGTGTCGACGTTGCTGACTGTGAGTGTGACGTCGTGCTTGGGCGCCGCTGGATCGCTGGTGTCGAGCTTGGCGTCGAGCTTGATGATGCCACCTTGGGTCGACAACAAGGCCGCGAGCTCTGGCGTCGACGCAGCGCCCTTCAGGTGGGCTTCGAGGTCGACGTCGGACAGCAGCAGCTCTTTGCCGAGCAAGCCGTTCACCTGCGAGGCGTCGACATGCAGGCCCACGACATCGGCGGCCGGGGCGCCGCTGAGGCTGCCGTCCACCAGGTTGCCCTTGAGATCGATCGAAGCCAGCGACACGGCCCCGAGCGCCAGCTTCTCGAGCGAAGCGCCGACGTCACCTTCGCCCACGTCGAGCTCGATCCCCTCGAAGCCTATGGGAAACGACCTGTCGATGCGGGCGGGCAGACTGCGGTCGGCAGCGCCGTCTTTGTCCGTGCCCGGCACGAGCAACGCGAGGTCTGCGGAGAGCGGCTTCAGCCTGAGCTTGCCCTGACCTCCTGTCAGCGCGATCGACACGCCCGTCTTCAGGTTCTTCACCCCGAGCACCAGACCGCCGCTTTTGTCGGCTTTCTTGAGGTCGACGCCGAGCGCGATCGGGTCGAGATCGATGTCGACGTTCTTCTCCGAAGGCAGCACCGTCACGTGGCCGCTGATCGCGATGTGGTGCACGCTGAGCTCGGTGCCGTCGGCTGACTTCACTGTCACGTCGACGTCTTCGATCACGATCTGCTTCAGGTCGATGACCTTCGAGATCGGGCTCGAGCTCGACTCTTCACGGGGCTTGAACAAGCTCTTCAAGTTGCTGCCGCCCTCTGCGTCTTTGACCACAGTGACGTGCAAGCCTTTCACCATGACTTCGTCGAGGGTTATGCTGCTGCGCAGCGCGCCCCAGCGCGGAGAGAGCTTCACCGCTTCGAGGCTTACCGCCGTTTCACCTGCTTGGTCGCGGATGCGTAGCCCTCTCAGCGCTATGTCGCCGCCGATCGCGAAGTCGACTGCATCGAGCTCGACTGTCCCGTTCACCCGGTCGCCGAGCCGCTTCACGATCAGCGCGCGCACACGCTCTTGCCCCGACGAAGTGTGCAAATAGCCGACGGCACAACCCACCAGCACGACCAGCAGCAGCACGAAGTACAAGAAGCCGCGCAAGATGCGGACGGGCCAAGACCGCTTCTTCTTCGGGGACCCGTTCGGCTTTTCGGTGGCCTTCGGCGCGTCGCTCATCAGAAGGCCTCCCCGATGCGGAAGAATACTTGAATTGGGCGTTCTTCGATGCCCTGCACGTCACCTTCGTGAAGGATGCGATAGGCCAAATCGACGGCCGCTGGCAGGTACCAGATGCGAAGCCGAGCGCCGAGGCCCGCGGCAACGCTCGGACCATGCGCGAAAGGATTCAGATCTTCGGATGCACCGCCGAGATCTCCGAATGCGATGACGCCGAATTGTTTGAGCGGAGGGAGAAAACGCAGCTCCAGACTGGACTCGACCAGGCTGCGGCCGCCAACTTGCACGTCTTTGCAGAAATCCTGAAGGCAGCGGAACACCACCGGCGACAAGAGCCGAGCCCCGAAGCCACGAAAGCCGTAGTTCCCGCCACCGAACAGGCGCTCTCCGAGTGGAATGCCGTCGCCTTCATCCAAGAGTGACCATTCGCCTGAACCGCGCAGGGCGATCGAAATCGACCTGGTGAGCGGGATGAAGCCCCGCAGATCGGTGCCCACATTCACGAACGGGTGGTTGGCGGCGCCTTCTGCGGCGAGCGGGTTGATGCGCGAGCCGATCACGATGAGCCCTCCGCGCATCGGCTCGATCGGATCGTCTCGCCCGTCCCACACGAAGCTCGAGTCGATCTCCGGGCCCACCGCCAGATCGTCTGCAGCGAGCGCGAAGCGGTCCAGCTCTTCCGCCAGAAACGGTCCGAAGCCTTCGGTTTTTTCAACGAACGCGAGCAGATCGATATCGAGGAACAGGCCTTTCAGAAATGTCGTTCGCACGCCTGGCCCGGTCGTGGCGCGGTGCAGATAAGCGCTCGGATAGAGCGACCCTTGATAGCGAATGGTCGCCCGCAAATCCCCCAAACGACCGAACACACCGGGGTGAATCGTGCGGATCAAACCTTCGCCGAACAAGCCGGAGCGGTCGTCGGCGTTCTCGTTGAAGAGCCAGCCGTAGCCGACGCGCCCCTCGAGCAAGAGATGATGCATCGGGCCGAGCAGGTTGCGCAGCCACAGGGTCGCGGTGAGGCTGGTGTCAGCGCGGGATGGGTCGATCTCGAACGCCGCGCGGAGGCGAATCGTCTGGCTGGGCGCCTCCACCACGTGCACCGTCAGGTTGACCGCCGACGGCAGACTGCGCGGGATCAAGTTGCCCTGTTCGTCGACTTGCTCGTCACGAAGCTCGCCGCCGGTATCCGGGGCGGTACCAGGCGCGATGAACTTGGTGTCGGTGTCGACGCGCACGTACGCGGCGCTGTAGGCGCCGCTATCCATCAGATCGCGCACCACGCGATCACGCAGGTCTTCGGTGTAGGGCTCACCAACGCTCAGACCACTGCGGCGCACCACATCGGCTTCGGGGATCTTCACTGCGCCATCGACGCGCACGCTGCCGATCGTCGTCTTCGGCCCGGCGTCGACGAACAGGTACACGTCGATCGTCTTGGCGGTCTTGTCGACGTAGAAGCGGCTGTAGACATTGGCGTGCCCGAACGCGCGTCTGCGCAAGAGCTCCGCCATGTCGATGCGCGTTTTGCGAAAGCGCTCCAGATCGATGTCGCTGTCGCCCTTCTTGAAGGGGATCATCGCTTCGAGCGTGGTTTGCTCTTCTGGCGGAGCCGCCTGCAGGTGAACGCTCGCCACTTTGTAACGCCCGTTCTCGCGAACCTTGAAGGTCACGCGCGCAGGGCCGTCTTCGCTGTCGAAGGTGGTCACGGCATTCGCGACCTCGACGTCGAAGTAGCCGTACTGCTGCCAGAACGCCTCGATGCGTCGGCGATCTTCGGCTTCTCGAAACGGGCTCCACATCCGGTCGGGGTTGATCAGCGAACCAGGTCGCTCGCCCAGGCGGTCGAACAGCGCGCCGTGCTCGAGCGCGAGGTCGCTCTGCGGGGCGGCGCTTTCGATGGTCACTTCAGCGACACGGATGTCGCTCTCGCCTGGCACCTTCGGTGGGCGGTCTTTGCAGGCGCTCACCAGCGTCAGCAACAAGCCGAACAACAGGGCGAGCGCTCGCCCTGCGCGCTTCGGCTGGTGACGGCTCCCAAGCATGGATTCGCGGAGCATACTCGTGTCCGTCGCTCCGCTAACCTCATTCAACTCGACCGTGAGCGCCCCTTTCAAGCGGAGCGCTACCTGATGCGCCGCGGTGAACAGCGCTGGGTGCACAAGAACGTCCACTCCTACGACGAGACCTTGAAGAGTCGCGAAGAGCATCGCGAATATGCCCGGCCACTCGAGACAGAAGAAGGATTGGACGCCTTCGTACGCATGCTCGACGAGACGATGTGCGTGCGAGCGATGCGCGCGTTCGAACGCGATCTGGAGGCGGGTCGAGGCAGCTTCCCGATCCGCTTCAGCTCGTGTATGCGCGTCGCGACCCGATGGTGCCTCCGTCGATCGGTGCTCGGCTCGCGCGACTGTTGCCCGACGCGGAGATGGTCTGGCTCGCGCGCGCGTCGCACTTCGCCCATGTCGACGCGGTGCCCGCGTTCTTGGACGTGGCGCTGCCGTTCATCACACGCGAGGCAGGCGACGCTCGCGGAAAAACGACTTGAGTAGCGCGGCGCATGCGTCCCCCGACACGCCGGAGCTGATCTCGAACCGGTGATTCAGCCGCGGGTCGCGGCCGATCTCGAACAGGGTGTCGACGGCGCCGCCCTTGGGGTCGCTGCAGCCGTAGACGAGGCCGCTGATGCGCGCCAAAACGAGCGCTCCCGCGCACATCGCGCACGGTTCGAGCGTGACAAACATGGTGCCGGGAATGCGCCAGGCCCCGAGGGCGCGGGAGGCGCTGCGCAACGCCTCGATTTCGGCGTGCGCCGTCGGGTCTTTGTCTTGCTCTCGACGGTTGTGTCCCCGGCCGACGATGGTGTCGCCGACCACGATGACAGCGCCGACGGGAACGTCGCCCGCCTTGGCAGCTAGCTCTGCCTCGAGGAGGGCCTCTGCCATGAAGCCAGCAGCCACGTCGGGAGGGAACATGCTGCGTGGCGCGCCCAGAATGATTCGAACATTCGACCCCAGGCTTCGTAGGCCTGTGCTCTATCCAGCTGAGCTATGGGCGCTCGATGCGGGAGCGCGGATTTACTGGCCGGACTTCGACGTGTCAAGCAGACCTCGCCTGACAAAACGGCATTGGCATCTCGAACGGCATCTTGAACGCACAAAAAAGCGACGCGCGGCGATCCGTGAGGATGCCGCGCGAACCCGTAGGGCCCAGCTGTTGCCTGGGCAAAGTGGTGGGCCCGGGATGCCCTTAAGCTCTGCTGATTGCTGCTGAAGCGGAGCGAAAGAAAAAAGAAGAGAAAAGAAAAGAAGAGAAGCGAGGAAAGGAAAAGCTAGAAAGGAAGTAGGAAACTTAAGGAAGCGACATTGGCTAGAGCACGGCGCGTGCCACTTTGGCAGAGCCCTTCAGTTTTCCTGGGAATGAGCCGCTCTAGCCCCGGGTTGTCGCAAGAATCCTGAGCTGGCCTCGCTGATCCTCCGGCGTCGCTGTCGTGGTCCGGCTCAGGCCCCGCAATCATTGCGTAGCGGGTGCCGGCCTGGCAGCGCCGTACTCGAATAGGTGGTCGCGAGGGGCCTCCGCGTGACAGCGCGCGCAAAGTGCCAGCTTTCCTTGGGCTTCTAGGGCTCCGCTGGCTGAAACCACGCTGTATTGCCAGTCGCCCCCAAGCGGAAAGAACCCGGGCTCGCGCTTTTCCATCGCATAGAAGAGGTTCGCCGGCCCGTCCGGATCAGGCCCCAGGCTCTGCACGATCAGGGCACCCACGGGGAAGGGCCCCCGGCCGCGCTGACCGTAGCCGGCTGCGGCGGTGTCCACCTTCACGACCCCTGCGAGGCTGCCGACTGGGTGCCCCGAGCGAAGCGTGGACACTGTTGGCAGGCTGTCGATCTCACTGAAGCGCTTGAACTGCCCCAAGGCAACCGCCGCAGTCGCCGAAGACGTGCCTTCGTCTTCGATCGCGATGGGGCGCCGCCGCACGCTGGGCTCGCACGCTGCCAGTGTGCACAGCAAGAGCAAGCTGGCGGCGGACCTGCACCAATCGCGACACGCTGTCATCTGCGCGCTAAAGTAGCGCAATGCCGCTCTTCGCGTCTTCACGCCGAGGCTTTGTGCTTGGGTCGGTCGCCACCCTGGCCTCAGCGAGCTTCCCGAGTTTGGCCGAAGCAGCAGGTCGCCCGTGGATCGGCATCGAGCTCGACAAAACCGACGCTGGGGTCCTCGCAAAGCGCATCTTTAGAGGCTCTCCAGCTGACAAAGCCAAGCTCCGCGCGGGTGATATCATCCTCGCCGCCGACGGCACCGAAATCGCTGCACCTGGTGAGCTCATCAAGAAGATCCGCGCTGCTGGCGTGGGCGCCGTGATGAAACTCAACATCGACCACGCCGGGACCAAGTCCGACGTGAGCGTCACGCTCGCCGAGCACCCGGGGGATGAAGAAGTGCTTCGTCTCCACCTGGTGGGGACCTTCGCCCAGAGCTGGAAAGGCACCAAAGTCGCGCGCGGCGATCTACCGGACATCAAGCAGCTCAAGGGCAAAGTAGTGCTGGTCGACTTTTGGGCGTCTTGGTGTGGGGCGTGCCGCGCCATGGTGCCAGCCTTGAACGAGCTCAACGACAAATTCGGCGCCCAAGGTCTGAAGGTCGTCGGCTTGACCGAAGACACGGAAGAAGCCGCGCTGAAGGTCGCCGACAAGCTGACGATCAAGTACGCCATCGGCGCTGCGGTTGGCAGCGAGACGCTGCGCAACTATTCGATCTCTGCGCTACCCACGATGTTCATCGTCGACAAGAAGGGCGTCATCCGAAGCGCGTCGATCGGTCTGCAGAGCGTCGAGTCGCAAGCCGAAACAATCAAGAAGCTGCTCGCCGAACCGGCGTGACGCTGCTCACCATCGCGGAGTTTCTGTGGTCGCTCCGCCGCGATGGCTTCTCGATATCGACCCCGCAATCGATTGACGCGGTGCGGGTCGTCGAGCTCTGCGGGGTCGACAATCGCGACCGGCTCCGCTCCGCGCTGGCTGCCGTGCTCTCCACCACGCAGGCCGAACATGAGCGGTTCAAAGCTTGTTTCGACCTGTTCTTCGCAGCCGATCGCGGTCACCCCGGGGACTTGTTCGATCGCTTGCGAGGTCGAGGCTTTCAGTCGAGTGAGATCGCCGCGCTCTCGGATGTGCTGTTCGCGGTCGCCGAACGATCCGGGCAGACAGGTGACGGTGAGGGCCTGCGAATCCTCACGTCCTCACCGTTCGAGCTCGATCATCTGCTCCGCGCGGCGCGGATCAAGCGGGTCACGCGAGGGCTGACCGGTCCCACCATGGTTGGCTTCTTTGCCGAACGTGTCGCAAGGGAGCTCGGCCTCGACCGTGCGGCTTCCGCGTTGGGGCGCATCGCGCAGGTCCTGGAAGAAGCCTTGGGCATCGAACGAGGCAAGGCGATGGCGGCCGCGCTCGGCGAAGAGCTCGATGCCATGAGGCGACGCCTGCGTTTGGAGCTCTTGCGGCCGCTCGAACGCGCTCACGAAAGCACAGGGCCGAAACGGGGCGCGCTCGATGTCGTTTTCGGCGAGCTCTCCGCGGACGAGGCGCGGGACGTTCGTAGAGCCGTGAAGGACCTCGCGGCACAGCTGCGCGGCGCGCTGCGAGCACGCCAGCGGCGCGCCAAGCTCGGCCGCATCGACCCTGGGCGTACTGCGCGCGCTGCGATGAAGACAGGCGGAGTCGCGCTCACGTTGGTGCGCCGTCGGCGGCGAGACGACAAGCCCAAGCTCGTGGTGCTGTGCGACCTTTCGGAGTCGGTGCGCAGCGCGTCCCGCTACATGCTCGAGTTCGTGGCTGTGACGAACGAATTGTTCGAGAGCACGCGCTCGTTCGTTTTCGTCGCCGACCTGCTGGAGACGACTTCGCTGTTCGACGCACATTCATCCGACCGGGCGCTGCGGACCTTGGCCAGCGGCGCGCTGTTGAACCTCGCCAAGAGCTCCAACTACGCGCGCGTCTTTCAGGAGGCCGAGCTTGCGCTCTTGCCCGTCATCGACCAGCGAACCACGGTCGTGGTGTTGGGAGACGGCCGCACGAACCATCTCGGCGACGGCGCCGACAGCCTACAGCGGATCCGCAAGAGCGCTCGCGCGCTGGTCTGGATCTGCCCGGAGGCGCCCTCCAGCTGGGCGGTCGGCGACAGCTACATGCGCCGCTACGCCGAGCTCAGCTCGAGCGTCGTCGTCGCGCGCACCGCTCGCGAGCTCGGGAGCGCGTTGCGTGGGCTCGTCAAGAGCGCATGAACGACTAATTTTTCACGGGTGGCATGCTAGGGTTGCCACTCCGTGGTAGCTCATTCTCGCTTTCCGACTCGCATCGCCGCCCTGGCCAATGCGGTCGTGCTCGTGGGCGGTACGGCCGAGCTGCAAGCGACAGCCGAGAACGCGGCGCTCAGCGCTTCCGGTGGTCACCTCTTGCGCACCGAGGTCGCGCCCTCTGCCACTGTGTGCGCTGAAGTGCGTCCTTACGCGATCATTCTCCCGAACGACGTGTACGAGTTCGGTGGCGCCGAGTTCGACGCTCTGGCGCGCGACCTGGACGCCGGCCTGGTCGTGGTGCCGAGCACGATTCAGCTGGGCGTTTTGGCGGCCATGCTTGCCGAAGAAGCGCTGCGGCTCGGCTGACCTCGTGTCGCGAGTCGATTCACCCTCAACTTAGAAGCGCGCATGCCGAAGCGCGCGCGGCTGGCTCGTGGTCCGCATGGGCGGCGAGCGGCAGCACGCGGCAGGTGTGGCTGTCGTTCGCGCCGTCGGTATCCGTCGGCGACCGGAGCTGTCACGGGCAACCCATGGTTGCGAGCGCCTCCGGCCCGACGTCGCCGAGCTGGATCTCTTTCATCTCGAACGCGACGCCGAAGGAGATGCCGTCGCAGGTCTGGCTCGGATCCTGGCTGCCGTCGGTCAGGATGTCCGACGACCGCCGGACAAGAGTGAGGACGTCTTGGTACAACGACTCGTCGCAGACGTCAGCCAGATAGGCGAGCTTCTTTATCTGGTCGAGGAACTCCTCGGTGTTGAGCACGCCGCCGATGACACCGCCGGTCGCGCTCTTGCGATCTTCCGAGAGGGTCATGGTCACCTGCGCACCGTAGAGAGTCAGCTTGAGCAACGTGATCTCGTCGTTGAACTCTATCGGGATCGTGAGGATGAACGTCTCGTGTTTCCCCGAGTCGAACGTCGTCCCGATCACCGAGCTGTTCTCGAAGATGAGAGTCGACGACTCCGGATCGTCCGGATCGCCCAAAATCTCCGGCGTGACGGGCCACATGTCCGTCCCGTCGTACTTCGGCGTCGAGCCCAGAGTCGCCCCGCCAAAGACCTTCGTGGTGAGCTGGGGAGCGTCGCCAGTCGGAGGCAGGCAATACATCTTCATCATCGCGTTGAAGGTGCCATTCGTGAGGTAGTTGTTCACGCCGGCCGGCCACGTCGGAACCAGGCCAAGGATGGTCGGCAGGAGATTCTTCCCGAACGAGTTGTCGATGCCGTCGTTGCCGTCCGGGTATGCCTGGAGGGTAGAGCCGCCCGCGTTTGGCTGGCAGACGTCCAGCGAGCTGGCGTCCGACACCAGCTCGTCGATGTTCAAGCCGACCGCTTTCCACTCTCCGCTGTTGCCGGGGCCGAAGTAGAGCTCGGTGAGGGCGAGCGTCACGCCTTCGTTCGGCCGGCAAGTGAACGTACCCCCCTGGCCGCCTTCACCGCCCTGGCCGCCTTCACCGCCTTGGCCGCCACCGCCGAGGGGACTGCCGCCGACCACCGGGGGGCTACCCCCACCGCCCACTGCTTCGTCGTCGCCACAGCCCATCGCCGCAGCGGCGGTCAGGAGGGCAAGGGCCCCATTCAATCGCGTAAGTCTAAGCATGTCGTCCTACTTTCTTCGGTAATCGTGCTCGGCGGAGGCCCGCCGTAGTCAATCGCAGCTGTTCAATTCAGCGGCCGGTCAATTCACTTGTGACGCGCAGCCGAAGGCTGCGGCGACCTCCGCGAGGCTGTCGTTCTGTATCGTGGCGCAAGACGCAGGGCAGACAATGATCTTCGTGGGAGCCACGTTGTTGTCGTAGTACCAACCAGGTTTGTCGCCGCAATCGGCGAGATCGTCGGCGCGCGGCAGGGTGATCGGCGTGTCCGTACCGCCCGGCGTATAGGTGAAGTTCACTTCATCGGGGATGAGCGCTTGGCCCCCGGGCGGCGGCGGTATCTCGAAATCACACCCGAGCGCTGCAGCGCGGATCTCCGTCATCTTCTCGGAGAAATCGCTGATGTCCAGGGCGTCGTAGACCGTTGTACCGCCCGCCTCGGCGATCTTATCGAGGTTGGGGAGGACCTGAAACGGGCTTTGCACGGCGATGACATAGGTGCGGACACCGTTGTAGTCGAATGCGCTTTTTGCCATTGCCGCGATTGGGTTGATGTCGTCTGTACACTGGTTGAAATCGCCGTCGCCGGTCATCACGAGAATGACCTTATGCGTCGGGTGCGCGTCTTGGTAAGCCGTCGCTGCCATGAGCGCTCCTTGGAGCCCAGGGTGGAGGGGTGTCCCTCCAGCGGCGTCCGCTGGCATCGAATTCGTCAACGCAAATGTGTTGCCCGGCAGCGGGGCGATGGGCACGTCGAGAACCTTGTAGTTGTCCGCATCGCAAGCGTCGGCGAACGGCTTCACGGTGGAAAGGTAGACCATCCCCACGCTGATGCCGTCCGATACGGGGTCCTCGAAGAACGTCCCCAACGCCGAGGTGATCACTGTCCACGGCTCGCCCGCATAGCCACTCGATCGGTCGAGGAGCAAGACGATGTCGAGCGGGGTGGGCTCGGCTTTTTCGGACGTGGAGACGCAGACCCCGCCGCCGCCGGCACCACCATTGGCGCTGGCGAAGCCGCCTCCGGAGCCGCCAAGCCCGTTGGTCCCGCCTGCACCAACGGGGAACGTGCCACCCGCGCCGCCATCCGGTCCTGCCTCCTCGGCGCAGCCCGACCAAGCAGCGGCGACACAGGACAGGGCGAGCGCCCCGAAGACACACCGGCGAATTGTTGCGGGCACGGATGCCTCCTTCATTGGACCAAGAAGTCGTCGACGTAGATGCCGGGGGACGTCCCGGAGGAATCGCTGCGGAAGCTGAATCGCAGGCGGACAACCTCGCCGGCGTACGCCCCAAGATTGGCTTGCATGAGCTGCCAGCCGAGCCCTTGCTGGTGACCACCCCACGCCTGCTCGCCGGCGATCAAAAGCGGGTAGGCCGGTGTGACGGTGTCGACGACTGTGTAGGTCGCGCCCCCGTCGATGCTGATCTTCAGGTTGACGCCATCGAACGTCGAGCCCTCGGTGTCGATCCACATCCGGAATGAGAGACTGGGAAAGGGCGAGGCGCTGAGGTCGATGTCGGGCGAGGTGGCGTTGGCCCCCGTGTAGGACTGGGAATTGGTGTAGTTGCCCGCGATCTGTGTGGCGACGCATTGTGTCCCCACGTAGGCGGTGGCGGGGCCCACGTTGGCCGGGACACCACACTGCCAAGCTCCCGCAAGCGTCCAGCCGGCCGGACACGCGCCCTCGAAGCTCGTGTAATACGCCGCGTCGTTGACGTTGAAGGTGAACGTCTTTTCGTCGAAGTTCGACGGCAACGTCGGCTCCTCGACGTGCACGGTGACGCTTACGGGCCCCGCGTTCGCCGCCGTGGACGTGCCCCCGAGCATGCCCGTCACGGGGTCGATCGTGAGCCACGCGGTGTTCACGCCACCAGGCACGATGCTCCACTCAGCCGTGCCCGCGCCGCCGGCGCTGACCATCGTAGCCGCGGCGGACATCCCCGCGTAGATGTCCGGGAGCGATGTCGTGGTGATGTAGAGCGGGTTCTGCAACGGCTCGGCGACGAAGATGTCATCGAGGTACACACCCGGGTAGACGGTTGCCCCATCGCTGCGGAAGGCGAAGCGCAGGATGATCGTTTGCCCGACGTAGGCCGTCAGATCTGCCTGGTAGTTCTGCCAGCCTTCTGCCGAGTGATTACCCCCCCACGCGGGTTGACTCGAGATGGTCAGGGGGTAAGGCGGGGTCACTGTCGTGACCTGCGTGAAGCTCGCCCCGCCGTTGGTGCTGACTTTCAGGTTCCAGCCGTCAAAGGTGCCGCCCTCCGTGTGGTCCCACGCCCAAAACGACAACCTGGGGCTGATGGCCCCGGTCAGGTTGATCGGGGGCGAGTCGGCGACTGCTGTACCGAAGCTCTGGTTCACGCTGTACACGCTGGCGATCTTCGTGGCGATGACGCCGTTGCCGTTGTGGGCCGCGGGGGGCCCGACGCTCTCCGGGGCACCGCATTGCCAATCGCCGCCGAAGGTCCAGCCATTCGGGCAGCCTTCGAAGCCCTCCTTCAAGTCGAGGCTGCAGCCCGCCACTGAAGCGCCGCCGGCGCAAGCGCCCAGCATGCACTCGTCTGCGTCGGTGCAGGCATCGTGGTCGTTGCAAGCAGTGCCATCGATCGCCGGCTCGGCTTTGCATTCGCCGGCCGCGTTGCACGCGCCCACGTTGCACTCGGTGATGCCTTCTGCGCAGGAGGTGCCCGCCGGCGCGTTGGTCGGCCCACAAATGCCCGACGCCGGATCGCACACGCCGATCTCGCACGCGACGTCGAAACCCGAGCAATTTTTGGGATTGCCGCCAATGCATTGCCCGGTCTGGCATGCCTTGTCGACCTGACAGACGTCTCCGGTGAGCACGCAGGTGTTGTTGTCCTTGGCAGGGTCGGGTGTGCCGATGCACTGCCCGGTTTCGGATTCGCAGGCCACCGCGTTGCATTCGCTGAGCGGCGAGAACGCACAGTCCTTGGGCTCGCCGAGGCACTCGCCGACCTGGCACACGCCGTTGATCTCGCAGAGGTCGGTCGGGGTGCACGCGGTGCCGTCGTTGACCGGGGTGACACTGCAGGTCTGTGATGCCTCCGAGCAGATGACGGCGTCACACGGAGAAAGGTCGAGCCCGCAATCGTTGGTGGTCCCGCCGACGCAGACGCCGCTATCGCAAGAATCCGAGATCGTGCAGAACACGCCGTCGTCGCACGGGTCTCCCTTCGGTGCCGCGACCACCACGCAGCTGTTGACCGGACCGATCTCCTGCCCGGTGTTGCACACGCCCACCGTGCACGTTGGCGTGTCGAGCGCCGAACAGTCGACGCCGCAGGGTCCGAGATCTTGCCCGCCCGTTCCGCCTTCGCCGCCGCTGCCGCCTCCTCCGGACTCGGGGAGCTGGCCGTCGATGCACGTGCACCCGCTGGCGCCCGCCACCAGAGCCACGAGGAGATAGAAAAGGAAGTCCCTGATGCGAAAATGCATGGGTCTTCGCAAACATTATCACGAACAGGCAGCCTGTGAGGGCAAGCATCAATTCGCCGCTATTTCTTGGTGACAACTGCGCTTGCCACTCTGCTAGCCCGAAAGTACGCCTCGGCCCCCATGTCACTCCAGCGCAAGTTCGAAGAGCTCGACGCCCGCATTCAGAAAGGCGGCGCCCCGAAGTACCACGAGAAGAACAGCGAGCAGCAGAAGCTGTTCGCTCGCGAACGTGTACGCTTGTTGATCGACGAGGGCTCCTTCGTGGAAGACGGCGAATACGCCAACGCCGTCGATCCCGAGCTGCCCGCAGACGGGGTCATCACCGGCACCGCCACGATCGCCGGCCGCGCGGTCGCCATCATGGCCAACGACTCGACCATCAAGGCGGGCTCCTGGGGCGCGCGCACCGTGGAGAAGATCTTGCGCATCCAAGAGACGGCGAGCCGCCTGCTCTGCCCGATGCTTTACCTGGTCGACTCCGCGGGCGCGCGCATCACGGATCAGATCCAAATGTTTCCCGGTCGCCGCGGCGCGGGTCGCATCTTCTACAACCAAGTACAGATGAGCGGCCTGGTTCCGCAGCTCTGCCTCTTGTTCGGGCCCTCGGCTGCGGGTGGCGCTTACATTCCGGCCTTCTGCGACGTGGTCGTGATGGTCGACGGCAACGCCAGCATGTACCTCGGCTCACCGCGCATGGCCGAGATGGTGATCGGCGAGAAAGTCACGCTGGAAGAGCTGGGCGGCGCGCGCATGCATTGCTCCGAGTCGGGCTGCGGCGACGTGCTGGCAGCTTCCGAGCAAGACGCCATTGCGTGGGCCAAGAGCTACCTGGCGCTGCTCCCGCAGAACGAACGCGAGAAGCCGCCCAGCGCCCCTGCCAAGCCTGCGAAACACCCGCCCGAGCACGTCGAGAAGGTGATCCCCCTCGACGAGAACAAACCTTTCGACATGTTCGCGGTGATCGACGCCATCATCGACGACGGCAGCTTCGTCGAGATCAAGAAGCGCTTCGCCAAAGAAGTGATCACCGGTCTCTGTCGCATCGAGGGTCGCACCGTAGGAATCGTCGCCAACCAACCGAAGCACAAGGGCGGCGTCTTGTTCGTCGACTCCGCCGACAAAGCCGCGCGTTTCATCTGGCTGTGCGACGCGTTCAACGTGCCGCTGCTCTACTTGGCCGACGTGCCCGGCTTCATGATCGGCACTGTCGTCGAGAAGCAAGGCATCATCCGCGCTGGCGCCAAGATGATCGCAGCGGTCAGCGAGGCGACCGTGCCGAAGCTCTCGGTGATCGTGCGCAAGGCGTATGGGGCAGGCCTCTACGCCATGTGTGGCCCAGCCTTCGAGCCGGACGCCTGTATCGCCCTGCCTTCGGCGTCGATCGCAGTGATGGGGCCAAATGCCGCAGTCAACGCCGTCTACTACAACAAGATCCAAGCCGCGCCAGAAGGTGCCGAGCGCGAGGCGCTCGTCGAGAAGCTGCGCGCTGAATATCGGCGCGACATCGATCTCGAACGCGTCGCCAGCGAGCTCATCGTCGACGCCGTGATTCAGCCGAGCGCGCTGCGCATCGAGATCGCGCGCCGCTTCGCGCGGGTCGAGAACAAACACGAGCGGCGACCGCAAAAGAAGCACCTCGTTCCGCCTGTGTAAGTATCTTGTGGGAGTGCGCTCCCAACGTTTCTTTGCTTCCGCGGGCCTCGCCGCCCTCGCGTTCGTGTGTGCGCCATCAGCGCGCGCCGAGAACCCGACTGCCAAGCTGGTCGATCTGCTGAAGCCGCGTTTCTCGTCGGACAAGCCGCACCCGCTGGCAGATCCCGGTGGGCGAATTCCGTTTCTAGTCGAGCTCGCACCTGGCGAAGACGCGCGGGCGCTCGGCTTGTTCGAGATGGCGCCAGGCATCGCGTCCGGGCGGCTCGCCCCTGACGAGTTCACGATTTTTCGTACTGCGAACCGAAACCGACGCATCTCGGTCTCGCCTCGTATGCAGCCGACGCTCGAGGTGTCGCGCGAGACCAGCGGCGTTCCGAGCTTCTTCGAGGCCACTGAAGGTGTAGGCACCGGCAAGGGTGTCGTCGTCGGCGTCGTCGACACCGGCATCGACATCACACACCCTGGTTTTTTCGATGACGACGGCAACTCACGCATCGCGTGGCTCCTGACTTGGGGGCCTCCACGTGGGATTCACCCGGAGATAGAAGAAGCCATGGGCTGTACCGACCCAGCCCAGACGAGCTGCGCCGTGTTCAGCGCAGAAGACCTACCCAAGACCGATATTCCCGAAGATCTGCACGATTTCGTTGGGCACGGCACGCACGTCACCTCGATCGCGGCCGGTAACGGCAAGCGCGGCAGCGCCAAAGCGCCGAAGAACATCGGCATGGCTCCTGAGGCCACCATCGTATTCGCCGCACCATCCCAGAACGGCGGCTTCGCCGACGACGAGATCATTCGCGGGACCAAGTTCGTGTTCGATCGCGCCGAGGCGATGGGCATGCCTGCGGTGGTGAACCTCAGCCTGGGCGGCGACTTCGGCCCGCACGATGGCACCAGCCTGCTCGAGGCGGGCGTGGCTGCGTTCGTCGGTGATGACAAGCCGGGCCGGGTGATCGTCGCAGCCGCCGGCAACAGCGGCGGCTTGTTCGAAACCGCGGACGTGTCACAGCTCGGCATTCACACCGAGGTGCACATCGAAGACCACGCGCCGGCGCGCCTGCCGATCTACGTGCCCGACGTCACCGGCGGAAACATCTACGTTTGGGCCACGTTTCGCCCCGGCGACGAGATCTCCGTGGGGCTCGAGGGCCCCGACATCGTCCGCTGGATCGACCAGGTCCACCCCGGCGAAGAGGCCGGCTACTCCGACGACGACGCCGACGGCGCCGTGATCAACAATCTCGTCAAGGGTGACTCGGCGCTCAACAACGACACGAACAGCGCTGTCATTTCTTGGAGTGGCACCTGGCCGAAGGACTCGGGCTTCGCCATCACACTCGAGGGCCATGGTGACGCGCAGCTCTGGGTGGTGGGTCAGGGCGCCGCGACCTCCGGCGCGTACTTCGTGCAAGCCACCAAACAGGGCACGGTGAATCAGCCCGGCACGCACCCGCGTTTGTTGGCCGTCGGCTGCACCGTCAACCGCGTTGAATGGACCAGCATCGAGGGGCCTGTGGGGCTGACGAGCTTCGGCAATGGAGAAAAAGCGCTGCAAGACAGCGCCTGCTATTTCAGCGGCGCGGGGCCCACACCGTTCGGCGTCCCCAAGCCGGAGATCTCCGCCCCTGGCGCCTTCGTCGCCGCTGCAATGGGCGTCGACGCCGACCCGCGTACCCACGAGCTGACCATGTTCAGCGGCCTCGGCTGCCCCGACGATGGCTTCTGCAACGTGATCGACGACCATTACGGGATCGCGAGCGGCACTTCCATGAGCGCTCCGCACGTGAGCGGCGCCGTCGCGCTCTTGCTGCAGCAAGACGTGCTGGACAACGACGTCATCGACCTCACGCAGGCTCGCGTCACCAATATCTTGCAAGCAAGCGCGCGCAAGCCGACCGGCAATCTCGAGCTCGGCTCTCAAATCGGCGTAGGAGCCCTCGACTTGAGGCATGCCCTGCAGGTCTTCAAAGAGGACGAAGCAGGCAACTCCGGGATCGTGCCGGACGTGGCGCAAAGCTTTTGGTTCTTGTCGGCCGAGTCGGCGCGCCCGGACGAGAGCTGGCCCATCACCGGCTCGATCTCCCTGCGCCGGCCTGACGGTACGGTGGCGAGCGGTCTGGATGGCAGCTTGCTTCGAGTCGAAGTCACCGGCGGAGGTTTGCTCCGCAGCGCTCAGAAAATCAGACACGGCTTCTTTCAGTTCGTCGTGGCGGGTCGCAGCGGTGACGGCGGCACCACGATGAGGGTCCGTGTGCTCTACGACGGCGCACAAATCGGTGAAACGCTCAGCTTGCCTGTCGCCATCGACGCGTGGGCGATTGGCGCCGAGGTGACCGCCGACGGCGGTCTGTTCTGTGGCTCCGCTCCGCGTGGAGCCAATGGCGCCTCCTCGTGGCCCCTCCTGGTTTTGGGCGTCGCCCTCACGAGGCGTCGCCGAGCACACCTTTGACAGCGCGTCCTGCGTTCTTCTCCGAACGGTCGCGCTTCACTCCGCCGAGCGGCACGCCGCTCGCCACAGGCCCGACGAGCGATCTCGTGATCGACCTGACCGAGACCAACCCTACCCGTGTGGGGCTCGCGGGACCTCGACGGGTGGCCGCTGCCCTCCACGCAGTGCGCGACGCTCACTACGAGCCCGACCCGCTGGGCATGCTGTGCGCCCGTGAAGCCGTTGCCAAAAGCTACGCAGAACGCGGAATTTCGATCGACCCGAGTCGCATCTTGCTCACTGCAAGCACCTCGGAAGCGTACGCGTGGCTCTTCAAGCTGCTGTGCGACCCAGGCGACGAGGTGCTGATTCCGCGCCCGTCGTATCCGTTGTTCGATTGTCTGGCGCGCCTCGAAGCCGTGCGCACCGTCGACTATCCGCTCTTGCGAGAAGAGGGCTTTCGCATCGACACACATGCGCTCGAGCGCCTCGTGGGCGAGCGCACACGCGCGATCGTCCTCGTCGCGCCCAATAACCCGACCGGGACGCTCGTCCACGAAGAAGACGCCGCCGCGATCGAGGCGCTCGCGAGCCGCCACGGCCTCGCCCTGATCGTCGATGAAGTATTCGCCGACTACCTGAGGCCTGACTTGGGCCCTCATCTCCGGCGCACCTTCGCGGGACGGGCACCGACGTGCACCTGCTTCGTGCTGAGCGGTCTCTCCAAGGTGATGCTGGCACCACAGCTGAAGCTCGGCTGGATGATCGTCAGCGGCCCCGCTGCAGACAGCGCCCGCGAGCGGCTGGAGATCATCGCCGATACCTTTCTCAGCGTGTCGAGCCCGGTTCAGCTCGCCCTGCCTGCGATCTTGGCGGAGCGCGCCTCGGTTCAGGCTGAGCTCTCGCAACGTCTGGCGGAGAATGTGAGAACGCTGGCCATTGCAACTGCCGACGACACCAGCCCGGTGCGCGCGCTCTGGGGTCACGGTGGCTGGTGCGCGCTGATCGAATTGCCGCGCATCATGAGCGAAGACGATTGGGTCCACAGCTTGGCCGAGCGAGCGAACGTGCTGGTGCAGCCAGGCTGGTTCTACGACATCGCGGATGGCGGAACCCTGATCGTGAGCCTCATCGTCGAACCAACCCGATTCCGCGCAGGCATCGAGCGAGTCATCGAGCAGGTCGCCAGACTGGCCGGTTCTCGCTAGCAACCCGGGTCGTGGCGTCCGGGGTTCGGTCAGCTCACCCTGGGCTCTCGAGCCCAGCTAGTGTCCTGTTTGGTGTGGTGGACTTAGCGTCCACCACACTAGGTCTAGCGCTGTTCGAGGATTCAATGGACTCTGCGCGGTGATCTGGAGCAGCAAGGTTCGACTTCAGGTGAAAGCCGAGGCCGATTTCCCGACGCCGAGACCGATGCCGCTTTCGAGAACGAGATCGACATCGGGCATCGGGCATCGGCATCGGCATCGGCATCGGGCATCGGCATCGGGCATCGGGCATCGGCATCGGCATCGGGCATCGGCATCGGGCATCGGGCATCGGGCATCGGCATCGGGCATCGGCATCGGGCATCGGGCATCGGCATCGGCATCAGCACGCACCGCGGAGCACGCTCGAGGTCAACTGGGTGTATATGGTCATCGCGTCGCTCGCGTGGTCGCTCAAGGCTTGGCTCGCCCTCTCTCTCCCCATCGCTCCACGCTGGGGAGAGAAGCACACGGCCGAGCGTGAACGGATCTTGCGCATGGACTTCCGCTCCTTCGTTCAGCGCGTGATGCTCGTGCCCGCGCAGATCCTACGAACGGGCAGGACGCTCGTGAACCGCCTGCTGGCTTGGCGTCCCGAGCTGCCGATCTTCTTCCGCCTGCTCAGAGCGCAACATCCTCACCGGGAGAACGACGGAGCCATGACCAGCCAAATTCGAACAGAGGGCCCACCCCGCGGACTGGTCCACCCACACCGCGCTGGCGTTTCGCTGCCGCACGAGCAATGCCGCTGCCCGTCGCCCATCGCTTCTTTAGGGGCTAGTACCTCGATTCTACGGAATGGAAGGGTAGAGGCGGTGCAGCTTGATCCGGGCAGCCGCCGTGGTGAACCGCCATTTTACTTTGCCCCGACTCGCGCTGCGTTCCAGGCTGAGATGGTCGCGCGGAGCTTGGCTATGGTGCCAATCCGCTGATCGAGGCACTGCGTCGACATGGTCGACAGGAAGATCTCGGCGACGTTGAGCCAGCTACCGTGCTTCGGCGTGTGATGAATTTCGAATCGTTGCGTCAAGCGGCGGGCTTCCGAGGGCTTGAAGGCCTCGTACAGGCACCGAATGTGTGCGTGTTGAGGTTGTCCATCACCAGCACGATGGTCTCGGCGTCTGGGAACGCTTCATCGGAGATTCGGCGCAGGAAGCGAGCCAGCCGCTGCAGCCGCGTGCCAGCTTGAGCCCTCGACCCGTGGTCACCTCGCGGCGCTCACTTGGGTCGGACACTCAGGCAGAGCGCCTTCAGATCCGCGCTCGCGTTGTCTATGGGTTGTCGACCCGAGCACTGGACGACCTCGGTGGCCGTCGTCACGAGCGACTGCGACCAACGCACCTTGTTCTCGTCGTCCGCTTGGTAATACCAGCCCTTCCCATCGAGAAAGGTCTCCTTCACGGAATCCTTGCCCTTGTTTCCGCTCTCCATCGTGCTCTGGCGCGAAGGGAGCTGCTCCAGAGGGCCCCAGAAGAGCGTCGCTGTTTGCTTGGACGGGCCCTCGATATCCATTGTCCCTCCGACCTTCAACGCCTTCGGGGGCTCTGCGGTGAAGCCCGCGGGAAGGTCGAGACAGAACGAGCCTCCCTCTGGGCAGGTCTTGCTGCCGGCACCGGCCGGCTTCGCCGCGCCGGAAGCCCCAGCGCTCGCTCCAGAAGAAGCACCGTCCTTGCCTGCCTCACCACACGACAGAGCGAAAAGAGAGCTGAGGACCAAGAGGGTTCTGAGTTGCATGCGCGTGGCTCAGCAAGCAGCATGCCTCTCCAGGCTGCGCGCGGCCCCAGCGAGTCGACGAGAATCGCGTTGCGCACGGCGCAACATGTTGCGCGCGAAGCATCAACAGCTCGATTGGCCCCGGGCCGACTCAGCGCGACCACCATGGAAGCGACCCGCGGAAGCAGTGGCCCGATCCGTGCTGCGAGAGCACCATGTCTCGATACTCAATCCGCTTAGGCATGCTGCTCGTCGTTCCCTTGGCTGGATGCGCTGACTCCACCTCGCTTGCGACCTCGTCGAGTTCGACACGAGCATCACCGGTCGAAGCCTCCACGACGACCTCGGCGAACGGCGCTTCCGCGTCAGCGAGCGCGTCCGCGAGCGCGCCCGCACCCGCATCGACCGCGCCGAAGCCGCTCGGCAAGTGTCCAATTGCGCCGGCGTCTGCTGCGGATGGTAAGTACGCCTACGACGCGAGCGGGATGCCGATGGAGTCGATTCGCAGACTGCGGGCCTCTTTCGTGCGGGTCGATCCGCAAAGCACGAAGAAGATGTTTTTCGGGATCACCAACGACGTATGCGCCGCGGTCGACATGCTCCAGGCGAGGCTCTACACCTATGCCGCAGACGGCAAGTTGCTCGACAGCGCCCAAGTGGTGGCCCGTGAGGTCGGGCTCGAACCAGGACAGACGAAGGAGGTCGAGTTCTCGATAGGGGACCCTCCCGCGCTCGGCGAGCGCTACGAGCTCGAGCCATATTCCGCACGCAACGCCGCACGAGAACGGGTCTGGTCGAACGAGAACGTGACGGCGGCCCAACCTCGCGGACGCAAACCAGGCGGCATCAGCGACGATGATCTCGCAAACCATGCGGGTCAGCCGGTGCTCGGGTACTTCCTCGGTCGAGGAAAGAAGTCCAAGTTCAGCGTGAAGAATGTCGGCGCCAAGGGCATCAAGCAGCTAAGCGGGTTCGTCCACTACTACGACAAGGACGGGAAACGCCTCGACGGACACGGGAACTCGAACGAGGTGGCGTTGGTGCTGGCGCCCGGGGCGACAAGCGCGATCGAAGTCGGCTTTGAGCGAAAGGACATACCCGCGGGAACTGCGAAGGAGGAGGTCACGATCTTCGAGGTCACGTACGAGGACGGCAAGGTCTGGACGAACTGGACACTCGCCTCCGATGAGCGTCCTCTCGGAGGTTGACGGCCCCCATGGGCCCTGGGATGCAGACGCGGGCGCACGCGAGGCAGCGTGCTCGGGAGCAGATTGCAAACAGAAGACATCGATGAAGGCGGAAGATCGCAGGTGCGCACGTTCAAGGTCACGGTGATCGACGGCCCCGACCAGGGGCAGGTCCACCAGTCGACTCGAGAGCCCGTCGTGATCGGCACCCATGAACGCGCGACGCTTCGGCTCACCGACCCCGCGGTGTCTCGGCACCACGTCGAGCTGACCCCGCTCGGCACAGGCATCGGCGTCCGTGATCTCGGGAGCCGCAACGGGACGTTCGTGGGCGGGCTGCGCTTGCGTGAGGGCACGGTCAACCTGGGAACTACGCTGTCGATTGGACGCTCCCGCATCACCATCGAGCCTGTCGGCGCGGTCTCAGCCAAGCCGCGGGACGCGCAATCGCGCTTCGGGCGATTGGTGGGTCATGGCCCCGCGATGGCCCGCGCGATTGACCGGCTCGAGCGCGCGTCGAAGAGCGATGCGACCGTCCTGCTCAGCGGGGAGACCGGAACGGGAAAGGAGCTCGCGGCGCGCTCTCTACATGAGGCTAGCGCGCGAAGCGGTGGCCCCTACGTCGTCGTCGATTGCGCGTCCGTCCCGAGCACCCTCTTCGAAGCAGAGCTCTTCGGTCACGAGCGCGGGGCGTTCACCAGCGCCCACATGGCGCGCGAGGGCGCGTTCGAGATGGCAGACGGCGGGACGCTCTTCATCGACGAGATCGGAGAGCTCTCACTCGAGCTGCAGCCCAAGCTCCTGCGCGTGATCGAGCTGCGAGAGAGCAAGCGGCTCGGCGGAAAGGGGCCACTGCCAGTGGACGTACGGATCGTCGCGGCGACCCACCGCGACCTGCGCGCGGAGGTGAACCAGCGGCGGTTTCGCGAAGATCTCTATTACCGCTTGGCCGTGGTCGAGGTGGCGCTCCCTCCTTTGCGCGAGCGGCTCGACGATCTGCGCGATCTCATCGAGGCCATCGGAGGCGACGTCGCCGCGCGGCTTCGGACCTCGGTAAGTCCTCTCCTCGAGCCCGACTTCCTCGCGGACCTCGCCCGCCATGATTGGCCGGGCAACGTGCGCGAGCTCCGGAACTACCTCGAGCGTACGCTGGTCCTCGGGCCCCAACTCGAAGAGCAGCCGCCGCCCTCCGAGCGGCGCGCCACACCTTTAGCGGGCCCGCTGCTCCGGATCCGCGAGGCGCGCGCGAGCGCGGTCGCCGCGTTCGAGCGCGACTATCTCGAGCGCCTGCTCCTGGCTCACGATCAGAACGTGACATTGGCGGCCAAAGCAGCGGGGGTCGACCGCGTACACTTCTATCGGCTGCTATGGCGCAATGGGCTGCGACGCAACCAGGGCTAAACGGCCGCTCGCGCCCTTCTTCAACCGGGATCGATGGCGCGAACGAGCACGTCAAGCGGGATCCCTTCGAGCCGGCTGATCTCAACTAAGATTTCGGCTTGCCCGCGAATCTTCCAGTCGAGGGACGTCGTCCTCGCGAGCGTCTCGCAGAACGACCGGAGAACCGACGCCGAGAAAGAGTCCCCCTCGAGGATCATTCGCATCAGATCGAAGTTCTCGGACATTTCGTGAAATAGCAAGCTCATGAGCGTCCCGACGCGAAGGTCGATACGCCAGTCCTCGCGACCCGTCGGCAGCACGACGAGCTGAATCATTTTGCGACCGCATCGCTCGCGAGCCTCTTTGGCTGCTTTGAGCGACAGCATGACGTCCGCGACGCTTGGCATTTTTCGCCAAATCATGATGAAGACGCGACCCACCACGCGAATGACGAAGGACGGCCCGCTCGCGAAGACGGTCGCGTCCACGGGCGTCCGGCACTCGAGCAAGCGCTCACGAAACAGCCGCGCCGTGGGCGGCCTGGAGGCCCGCTCGTTGAGCGTGGCGTCGATGAGGTGGAGCAGCTCCGGCGGAAGGTCAGTGATCAAGTCCGAAGCGTGGCGCGGAGCGCCGGTGAGGATGTTGGCCAAGATCGCGCTCGGTGAGCCTGCCGCGAACGGGAGCTCGCCCGTGACGAGCTGAAACAGAGTGACCCCGAGCGACCAGACGTCCGTGAGCTCGTCGGGCTCGTGGGCGACGGCCTGCAGGAGCTCAGGCGCCGAGTAGGCAATGCTCCCGAGAAAGCCGACGCCGGACGTGGTGAGCTGCTCGTCGTCGCGGATGGGTTTGCTGAGTCCGAAGTCGATGATCTTCGTGGTCTCGGTTCCGTCGGGCTCGCGAACGAGGAAGAGATTGGAGGGCTTGATGTCGCGGTGAACGAGCCCGGCGGCGTGTAGCGCCTCGAGGCCCTCGCATGCGCTCGCGAGGTGCTCGATGGCTGCCCTCCAAGGTACGCGGTGAACCCGCTGGAGCCGCTGGGCGAGCGTCTCTCCGTGCAGACGCTCCATGACGATGAAGGGCAGGCCGTTGGGATCGACGTCCGCGTCGATCACCCGCGCGATATGCGGGTTGGAGATCGCGGCGGCAATGCGCGCCTCTCGCAACGTCCGCGCGGTGGAGCGCGCATCGCGGCGGTGAGGGACCTTCAAGGCGACGCGCTCGCCCGTGGCGATATTTTCCGCTTCGAAGACCTCGCCCATACCGCCTGCGCCCAGCTCGCTGATGATTCGGTATCGACCGATCACCTGTCCCGCGATCAGCTGTCCTTGTGAAGGCGTGGCCAGACCCTCGGTCGAACCGACCCCTTTCACTTGGACACCTGGAGCAGCTGCTCGAGCTCCGAGACAGGGATCCCTTCGCTCGCCGATACCAGAGGCAGAATGGTGCTGCGCGCTCCGATCCGAAATCGAACCTGGACTCCGGCGGCGACGAGCTCCATGGCTCGTTGCAGCAGGTTCAAGCCGATCCCCTTCGCGTCGACCACGGCGTAGAAGCGCTCGAAGTGCTGTTTCAGGAGCGGCATTCTCCGGCTCATATGGTCCCAAACGGCGGGCTCCCCGAGGCCCGGAGGCGCGAGCACGAGCTCGACCAGCTGCGCGCCCACCCGCGCGTGGGCGTCGGCCGCTGCTTGCAGAATGAGCTCGATGTCCTCGACCGTCGGCATCCCCACCCAGACGAGGACGAAGAGCCTGCCGCGAAGTCGGATTCGGAAGTTACGGCCCGTCCGAAACTCGTCGCCTACGACCTGCCCTTCGAGGACGCGACCGAGGTTCCGCGCCAGGTCCTCCGCCGACGCGGGTCGCAGTGTCGGCGTGGGCCGCAAACACTCGTCGAGCACGCTCTGAAGCTCTTCGGGCACCGCGGCTACCACCTCCCTCGCGCGGCAGCGGCGCCCCTCCAAGATGGAGAGCATGACCTCCGCAATGCTCGAGCCCTCGAACGGGAGCGCTCCGGTCAGGAGCTGATGAAGGCTCACGCCGAGCGACCAAATGTCGGCGCTCGGTCCAACCTCGGCGGCCGCGCGCAGCTGCTCCGGGGCTGCATAGGCGACGGTCCCGACGAGCTCGGTGCCGGACGCCGAAGCCGTCCGATGCTGCAGTGCGGGCAACGCGATTCCGAGGTCGATCACCTTGACCCGCGCGCCACCCTCCGCGCGCTCGAGGAACAAGTTGGACGGCTTGAGATCTCGGTGGATAAGCCCGCACTCGTGGATCGCAGCGACACCAGCGCATGCCTGCATGATGAGCTCGGTTGCTTCACGCCAGTGAAGGCTGCCGACCTCTTGAAGCCGCTCCGCGAGCGTTTGGCCCTCGAGGCGCGCCATCACGATGAACGGATCGCCGCTCGGGTCCAGCTCCACCTCGAGGACGCGGGCCACGTGCTCACTGGAGATCCCCATGGCAACGCGCGCTTCGCGAAGGGTCCGTGCCGTCGACCGCAGACCCGAGCGGTGTGGCACCTTGAGCGCCACGCGCTGCCCGGTGCGGAGGCGCTCCGCATCGTACACGTGGCTCATGCCGCCCGATCCGAGCTTGCCGAGGACGCGGTATGCCCCCACGACCGTGCCCGCGACCCAGGCCTGAGGCTCGCACGCCTCCAGCTGCTCGGTGGCGTCTGGGAGGCTTCTCATTGGGTTCGCAGGAGCTGGTCGAGCTCCTCGACGGGCAGGCCCTCGTGCTCGGCTACCAACCTCAAGATCTCCGCGCGTCCGCCGACGTGGTGAGGCGTCGAGATCCCCGAAGCGACCGCCGTCGCCGCCGCTCGGAGCATGTGACCCGAGTAGCCCGCGGACTCGATCATCATGAAGAGGCGTTCGAAGTTGCGCACGAACTCTGGAAACTTCCGCACCATGAGCTCGCCGGCGCGGATCTCGCTGAAGCCAAGTCCAAGAAGTGGAGGAGCCAACACCAACTCGACCAGCGCGCGCCCAGCCTCGGCGCGAGCCGCCTCGCCGGCTTGCATCAGGAGCTCCACGTCCTCGACCTTGGGCGCACTGAGCCACAGCAGGATGAAGAGCCGTCCGCGAAGGACCACACGAAAGTTCGGCCCCGTTCGAAAGAACCTCTCTCGCTCAGCGGTCCCCGCACAGACCGAGCGCAGGTTTTCGAGGACCCGAGCGACCGATGGGCGCAGAGTGTGCGCCTTGCGGAGACACTCGTCGATGATCGCTTGCAAGGCCTCGGGGATCTCGGGCTCGAGCTCCGCGGCGCGCGCAGGTATCGCGTGCACGACCTCCAAGATGACCGCACTCGGATGGGAGCCGGGAAACGGCAAGAGACCAGTCAGGCACTCGTGCAGCGTGACGCCGAGGGACCAAACGTCCGCGGAGGCGCCGACCTCGTCAGGCGTCTGCAGCTGCTCCGGCGCGGAGTACGCGAGCGTCCCCACCGCGGCGACGCCCGAGGCGCTGCTCACCGCGTCGCGGTCGCTCACGCAAGCAAGCCCGAGGTCGATCACCTTGACCCGCTCGACGCCTTCGTGGCGGCTCAGAAAGAGGTTCGACGGCTTGATGTCCCGATGAACGAGCCCAGCGGCGTGCAAGATTGCAATCCCCTCGCAGGCTTGCGCGCAGAGGTGGGCCGCGTCGCGCCACGGCAGCTTGCCGCGCTGCTTCAGTCGCTCTGCGAGCGTCTCGCCCACGAGCCGCTCCATCACGATGAAGGGCGTGCCCTCCGGATCGATATCGGCGTCGATGACCCGCGCGACGTGGGGGCTGTCAATCGACGCTGCGTGGCGGGCCTCACGGAGAAAGCGAGCCATCGAGGCCGGACGATACCCACCGTGAGGAACCTTGAGTGCGACTGTTTGCCCGGTCAGCTGTCGCTCGGCTTCGTACACGTGCCCCATGCCCCCGCTGCCGAGGTGCCGAAGGACGCGATACCCGCCGATGAGCTGTCCCGGGGACCACGGCGTCGTTGCCGAAAGGGACCCGATGGCCGCGGTGCTCACGAGTCGACGCTACAATCCAAGGGCAGCAGCCGCCAGGGCAACGTTGTGCGCGCCGCAGCTGTTGCGCTTTACGCAACAGCTCCGGTCGTCGAGCCGACTTCAACGGCGATTGTCCTGCCCTTGCTGCCGCAAGAGAGCAGGGGAGCGATGCAATTGACGCCGTGTAGCGCCCGGCGCCACACCCCTTCGCGCTACTTCACGCCACCCTTGGGCCGGTCGTAGTGGCCCATCTTGGGATGCCCTCCACTTGGCGTTATTGGTGTCCGCGCCCGCCGAGACTTCGCACTCCACCGCGTCGGTGCCTGCCGGCACCTTCGCCTTCGCTGGCGAGAGAGCGACCTTCTTCGTCTCGCCCGCGCGCTCCAGGTGCGCGAACACGTCCGCAAAGCGCGAGCGCTCGTAGTAGGAGTCACGCGCGTGCTCGAGTGACACGTAGTTGCCCTTCATCGCCACGAACGCGGCGATGCCGGCGGCGACGACGAGCGCAATGGTGATGACCTGTCCCTTGAGCCTTGAGAGATCGCGCAAGAGCTTCCTGTCCAGCGCGCTCACCATCGGACGTCGCTGGCCTTCACGCGGGCAGTGTTGGCTCGTTCGTCGGCGACGCGGCCATCTTGGAGCGTTGTCACGCGGTTCGCCATCTCTGCGATGGGCGCGTTGTGGGTGATGATGGCGGTGGTCGTGCCGAGGCCTCTTCTACACGAGCGAAGGTGACTTCCCGTTCACTTACGTGGCGGCTCCGCTGAGCGGCAGCATCACCCAGTCTGCGGTCCGCACCGCGTTCGCCGACGAAGTGAATGGCGATGAGGCGGCCGACAAGGCGCTGGCCGACCTGGTCGCGATGACGAAGACATGGGAGCAGTGGAAGTCCGAAGAGCACAGCTGCCAAGACAAGGAAGACCCGGAGTCGATGGTCATCTGCGCCCAGATGCGCAACTTCGAAGCCGTCCTCGAGGCGAACTTGAGCGACATCCAGATCTTCTACTCCGGCGCCAATGGCGAGCCCGGCAACGTGGAGCTCGCCACCATCCTCCAACGTCGCGACGAAGGCGCGGCTGCCAGCGGCGTGAACCCGCGCCGCAACGCCTAGAATCAAGTTGTTCTCGGCCTCCGCGGCGCCGAGCGACAGCGTCACGCGCTCCAGAAATGCAGCAGGGGTGGCGTACTCGACGACTCGCATGGGTGTCCTCCGGATCGACCCGACGGGCCCTTCGGCGCATGTCTGACGGCGCCGATCTTAGCGAGGCCCGAGCGCCGACGCCTCGAAGACAGCGTGCAGTCGAAGAGAGCCGCACGGCGCGTGTGTTTTGCTGCGTTGCTCGTTCACAGTCCGTTCTCTCCAGGACCAACCCAAGCTGCCGGGATCCGCGCAAGATCACTACGCGCTCGAGGAGACCAGCGAAGCACGAGGCACGTGCCCAGCACCTCGAGGTCGCACCGGCGCAACGGACCGCCTCAAGCTCGAAGCATAGTTCTCATGATCGTCGGAGCAATCGCCCGCCCATTGAGAGCCGATCGCTCAACGGAACGTCGGAACCGGCGCGTTGCCGTCGAGCGCGCGGAGGAACGCGACGAGGGCCCCCTCTTCCTCGAGGCTCAGATCGAGCGGCTCCGAGACGCTCACGCCAGGGTAGGTGCCCTGGGGGTCGCCCCCTCGATTGAAGAAGGCGACGACGTCCTCCAGCGAATGGAGCAGCCCGGAGTGCATGAACGTCGGCCGCTCGGCGACGCAACGAAGCGACGGGGTTCGGAAGGCGCCTTCGTAGGCAGGCCCCACGTCGCTGGGCATGCGGCCGTCGTCGCCGTCGCTGTACTGACTCGCAAGGCCGACCTCGTCATTGGCTGCCGCGAGGAGGTCGACGGCGGCTCCGTGATCGTCTCCGTTGAAGATCTCGATCTGGGTCGGCCTCTCTTCGAAGCCGACGTTGTAGAATTTCTGGTCGCTGAAGAAGGGGCCGGCGTGGCAGTCGGCACACCTGGCCTTGCCGACGAACAGGGCGAGCCCCCGCTGCTCCAAGGCCGTGAGGGCCCCCGCATCGCCGTGGACCCACGCGTCGAAGCGGCTCGGCCCGCAGGTCAAGAGTCGCTCGTACGCCGCGACGGCTTTGCCTGCGTTGACGACGATGCCAGTCACGAGCTCTTGATCTGCGGGCGTCATCGAGTCGTACTCGGCGCCGTCGCCGGGCACCCCGTGGCACTCGTAGAGCGGATCGGGTGGCAGCGCGCGAGGATGATCCACGTTCTCGGTCAGCTTGCAGCCCGTGGTGTCGGCCGTGAGCACGGGAAACCGCTGCGCATCCGAGAGCGGGTCGAGCGTGCCCGCGCCGAAGATCGATTCGTACTCGGCCTTGTACTGGGCCGCGATAAATTGCGCGACGAACAAGCGCGACGAGTTCATCTCGAGCGGGTTTTCGATGGGGCCGAAGAACTGACTGTACAACGTGGACCGCCCGCCGCCCCACATCACGATCTTCGCTTGTCCGACATCGAGCAGGGAGGGCGTGCGCCTCGCCGTCCAGCCGGTACCGAGCGAGATCTCCTGAAACGCCGAGCGCGTATCGAGAAACGCTGCATCGTCCATGTGACAGCCTGCGCACGCGACCTTGCCACTCTGCCCGCGCACCCCCAAGGACTTTTCGCTGCCGTCGTTGTCGATGTCCAGGAGCTTTCCCGAGTACCCGGTATCGAAGAACAGCCTCTCACCGAGCGCCGCAGCCGCGGGATCGTCGCCGTAGCCATTGCTGACGTCGACCGGGGCCGACGGCAGCTCGGGCGGCGCGAGCTCTTGCACGATCGCCCACTCTGCTTCGGTGAACAGCTCGGGGACGCCGCTTCCGCCTGCTGCTCCCCCGCCGCCCACCTCACCCGTCTCTCTGCCTGTGCACGCGGATGCAAGGGCGACCAGTGCGATGGTAGTTCGGGCCATCAAGGAACGTCGATCTCCAGATCGATGTTGGCGATGTGCATCGAATTCGGTGGCATCGTGTCGGGGACGGAGTTGGTGCCGAGCTCGAGCGTGTTGTCGCCCTGAACGAGATCGGCGAGCTCGACGGGGATGACGAACCCTTGCCGCTCCCACGTGCCGGCGAACGCCGGTACCTGGTAGTCGCGCCAGGCGTTGCCATTCAGGCGATAGCGCAGAGTGTCGCCCGCGCTCACGCGGCTGGTATTGAGGAGCAGCCGGGCGGCTTGCGCGCTGGACGTGTCCACGCCAGCGAGAACGAGCGTCTTCGGGACGCCCGGGCCGTCATTGAAGTCGAACGCCACGCCGTCGGTGACCCCGTAGCCGATGTGGTACGTGTCATTGGGAATTCCCGAGCCGACGATCGTCAGCGAGTCGGGTACCGAGTAGGCGCGAGGGGTGGCGAGCTGCGGGCCGTCGAACGCGATGCGCGCCCATTGGTAGCCCTGAAACGAGGTCACGTACGCCTTGTGCGCGTTGTAGTGAACGTGACTGAAGTGAACACTCGCCCGACTGAACGGTAGCGCGAGATCGGCTTCGCCGAGAGAGACGTACTCTTCGCCACCTGCGTCGGTGCCAAAGACCTCGATGCGACCTTCGCTGAGCTTGAACTGGAATTTGTTCAGCACGCCCTGCTCGCTGTCGACGCAGCGCGTATTGTCGAAGCCTGCGCCGTAGTACGCAGTCTCTATCGCGTAGTCCTTCACGACGAGAATCTCCGACACGCCCACCTTTCCCGCGCCAGCGGTGCCGAGATTGGCCGCGTCAACGCCGCAATTGAGCCCGAGCACGACGCCGACCGCGTTGGCGGAAGAGACGAGCTGGTCCGGCGCGTGGAAGTTTGCGCCCGGCACCGGGTCTTCGGTGAACCAGACCTCGACCCACCAGCCGTGGGTGCCCGACGTCCTCGCGTCGGCCTCCCATTGCAAGGTGCCGGTTCGACCGGCAAAGTCGAACGGCTGACGAACGCGAGCGGACAGGTATTGGAAGACCGTGTTGTCGTCGAAGCCCTCGGTCCAGCGAGCGACGCCGTCTTCGCCATCGCAAAAGGCCGAATCGGGGCCACCCGGCTCCACTGTGTTCCACGTGCCGCAGACGTTGATGGGGCTCTTTGGAAAGGCGAACGTGTAGTCGTTGCTGAAGCCGAAGCCCATCCGGGAGAAGCCCCACTTCGCGTCGTCGAGCGCGCCCGCCCTGCCGCCGAGCGACGGCTCAGTGAAGGCGTCGCAGAAGGCAGCGTCGTCGAGATGGCAGCTCGGGTCGACCGGCACGCTGCTCGAGCCGCCTGCGCCCCCCGAGCCCGGACCCGCCGCTCCGCCGGCCCCCGTTGCTTGGCTCCCGCCGACTTCGCTCCCGCCGGCGTCCC
>Ga0209181_10000586_pt1 | contig 67363 bp, 56 predicted proteins | sample MAT05_FD_187208 | JGI IMG/M metagenome (GOLD analysis project Ga0209181, IMG submission 187208) | Freshwater microbial communities from Lake Fryxell liftoff mats and glacier meltwater in Antarctica - MAT-05 (SPAdes) (version 2) | ecosystem: Environmental > Aquatic > Freshwater > Ice > Liftoff... | reverse complement strand
ACCACCACCATGATGCAAAGAAACCCAACTGGCCCCGCCTGCAGTATTTATCAATGCATTTAACACCGGCCAGTCGGCAACCGCATCACTGCCGTCAAGCATGGCTTCGGTTTCACGGTTTGGAGATGCAACAGATCCTGTATCTAAATGATCTCGTCCAATTACGATGGGTGCTTTTACTTTTCCGGTTCTTACCAATTCATTAAAAGCGAGGCCAGCTTTTTCTCTATCACCCTGCCCTATCCAGCAAATACGTGCAGGCAATCCCTGGAAAGCAATTTTTTCCTGCGCCAGTTTAAACCAGCGCATCAGGCTTGTATTATCTGCAAACAGTTCCATCATTACTTTGTCGGTTACAGCAATATCTTCAGCATCGCCGCTGAGTGCAGCCCAACGGAACGGACCTTTGCCTTCGCAAAAAAGCGGACGGATGTATGCGGGAACGAAGCCGGGAAAAGCAAAGCAGTCGTGAGATGTGAGTCGTGAAGCGTGAGTGACTGCTGCTGATTCATTATTCACATTTGACGCCTGACGATCTTCATACTCCTTTGCACGGGCACGAATATTATTTCCATAATCAAATGTTATGGCTCCTTTATCCATCAGTTGCAACATCAGTTGCACATGCAGGTACATACTTTCGTAACTGCGTGCAATGTATTCTTCAGGATTTTTTTCACGGAGTATATTTGCATGTTCATTTGTAAGTCCATGTGGTATATAACCAATCAGCGGGTCATGTGCCGATGTCTGATCAGTTAATGTATCCGGAATAATATTTCTTTCAATCAATTTTTGTAACAGATCAATAGCATTGCATAAAACGCCAATGCTGATTCCCTTTCCTTCGGTTTTATATTTTACGGCCGCATCAATGGCTTCATCAATATCAATATGTTTTTCATCAAGGTATTTTGTTTCAAGGCGTTTGTCAATACGCCACTCTTCCACTTCAGCTATTAAAGCCACACCTTCATTCATGGTAATGGCTAAAGGCTGAGCACCACCCATACCGCCTAAACCTGCCGTTACATTCAAAGTATGTTTTAATGTGCCGTCAAAATGTTTATTGGCTATAGCTGCATAGGTCTCGTAAGTACCCTGCACAATACCCTGGCTGCCTATGTATATCCAGCTACCTGCTGTCATTTGCCCGTACATCATCAGTCCCTTTTTCTCCAGCTCATCAAAGTGTTTCCAGTTGGCCCAGTTGGGTACGAGTTGCGAATTACTGATTAGTACACGGGGTGCATCTTTATGTGTTTGTAAAATACCAATGGGTTTACCACTTTGTATTAACAGCGATTCATCATTTTCTAAAACCTTTAAGGCTTTAATAATATTATCCAATGCCTCAAAATTGCGGGCAGCTTTACCACGCCCACCATATACAATCAAATCTTCCGGGCGTTCGGCAACTTCGGGGTCCAGGTTATTTAAAAGCATACGCAACGCAGCTTCCTGTACCCAACCTTTGCAGCATATAGTACTGCCTGTTGGGGTTTTGTATTTAACAGCATCGTATTGTTTTGTTGTTGTATTCATATATTTGCAAAAGGTATTTTATCTGGTTGAAATGTATATACTGCAATTTAAACAATAGCTTGTATTCCTTTTCAAATTAATAGATTTATGCCGATGTTAATTAATTTGTTCATTTTTTATATTTTTTTATGAGTCTTCATATCAGTGCCCAAAAAGGCGAAATTGCTAAAATTGTTTTACTGGCCGGCGATCCATTGCGTGCCAAACATATTGCAGAACATATGTTACAGGATGCAAAGCAGGTTAACAGCACCCGCAATGCTTTTTATTTTACCGGTACCTACAAAGGCGTGCCGGTTACCGTGGGCGCAAGTGGTATGGGCTGCCCTTCAATAGGTATTTATTCTTACGAACTTTATAATGAGTATGACGTAGAATGTATCATACGTATTGGCACTGCAGGTGCATACGAAGCAACAACCAAAGTATACGATGTAATAAATGCGGATAAAGCCTTTAGCGAATCAACCTACGCAAGTGAAGCTTTTGGAATTGCAGGTGACCATATAACACACCAGGGCATAGCTTTTAACCTGATAAATGAAACTGCTGCAAAACTGAATATGGCCGTTAATGCTACCAACGTACATTCAAGCGATGTTTTTTACAGGAGTAAAAAAGGTACTCCACCACTTGCTGCAAAAAATAATTGTATTTGTGTAGAGATGGAAGCTTTTGCATTATTTGCCAATGCTCAATACTTAAATAAAATAGCGGCAACAATTCTTACCATTTCTGATGTTATTCCGACACATGAAGCCATGTCGGCCGACCAGCGCCAGAATTCATTGGATAATATGTCGAAACTGGCTTTGGAATCGGTAGTTGCGATTAATGAAAATCTTTCCTGATAAACGCTACCGCTTTTATCAAATCATCATGTATTATTCTGTCTGCCTGGTTAAAGCTTACTTCTTTTCTGAATGAAGTCACTATTTCTTCCAGTACTGTTGATGTTTTCAGCGGCCGGCGGAATTCCAATGCCTGCACAGCAGTTAGTAATTCTACCGCCAGTATTTTTTCTACATTGTCAATTACACGTTTGCATTTGACAGCAGCATTGGCACCCATACTTACATGATCCTCCTGGTTGTTGCTTGATGGGATGCTATCAACAGAGGATGGTGTACATAATTGCTTATTCTCACTTACAATGCCTGCCGCTGTGTATTGTGGAATCATCAACCCTGAATTTAACCCGGGATTTGAAACCAGGAATGCCGGTAATCCTCTTTGTCCGCTGATGAGCTGATACGTTCTTCTTTCTGAAATACTGCCCAGTTCTGCCATGGCGATAGCCAGGAAATCTAATGTGATTGCCAATGGCTGGCCGTGAAAATTTCCACCGCTCACAATTAAATCTTCATCCGGAAAAATATTGGGATTATCGGTTACCGAATTTATTTCTTTGATGAAAACACTGAGGATATAATCAAAACTGTCTTTGGTTGCTCCATGCACCTGTGGTATACAACGGAAAGAATACGGATCCTGCACCTGTGATTTTTTCTGTTCAGCAATTTCACTTCCCTCCAACAATTGTCGCAGCGATGCGGCGGTTGATACTTGGCCGCTGTGTGCACGTATGGCATGTATATTTGGGTGCAAGGGTTCGGTGCTGCAATTAAATGCATCGTAACTGATGGCTGCAATAATATTGGCCCAATTGATTAATCGATCGCATTGTACCAGGTTGTACATGCCATAAGCACTCATAAACTGGGTGCCGTTTATCAACGCAAGTCCTTCTTTGCTTTTCAACGAAATTGGCTGCCAGCCCAATTTTTGTAATGCATCTCCTGCTGCCATTTTTACGCCTGCATGATACACTTCGCCCATGCCAATTAAAGGTAAACTCAAATGACTAAGCGGCGCAAGATCGCCGGAGGCACCCAAAGACCCCTGCGTATATATGACCGGCATCACGTCGTTGTTGTACATATCCATCAGTCTTTCAACTGTATCAGTTTGCACACCCGAGTAACCATAGCTGAGCGATTTTATTTTAAAGGCAATCATCAACTTTACAATATCCTTCGGCACTTCTTCTCCCATTCCACAGGCGTGTGATTGTATCAGGTTTCTTTGCAATTCCTGCAATTGTGTTTTATCAATCTGCACATTTTGTAAAAACCCAAAACCGGTATTGATGCCGTAAAACAATGAATCAGAATTGTTCATTTTATCATCCAGATATTTACGGCATTTGGTTATGCGGTCATGTGCATCAAAAGTGATGGAGACCAATTGGTCGTGCGCCAGTAAATTCTTTATTTGTTGAAAATCGGTTGGATTTTTATCTAACGGTAAATAGTTATAACTCATTAAAATAATCTATTAGTTTGAGCAATCGTTAAAAACATTTATTTGTACTACAAAGCTCAGAAGTCATTTTGTGAAATAAATAAAAAACTTGTTTATCTGAAAGAACGAAGTAGTAACTTGGTCAAAAGTAACACAAAAACCTCTTTTAAATATGGGATTATTAGCACTTGCTATTGCACCTGGCATTGCCATCTGCCTGTTTATTTATTTTAAAGATAAATACAACCCGGAACCACTAGGTTTATTGATATTGAGTTTTTTTATGGGTGTGCTCAGTATTATACCGGCAATAATTATTCAGTTAGCTATAACCAGACCTGTTGAGAATTTGATGGGCGAAGGGATCTTGTATACTGCGGTTTTTTCTTACCTGATTGTTGCGCTAAGTGAAGAAGGAAGCAAATTTCTGGCACTGCGTTTTATTCCATACAAACGCAAAGCATTTGACGACCCTTTTGACGGCATTGTATATGCTGTTGTAGTGAGTATGGGTTTTGCCACACTCGAAAATATTCTTTATGTAAATAATCATGGGTTTGCTACAGGGGTGTTACGGATGTTTCTATCGGTGCCAGCCCATGCCACTTTTGGGGTGCTGATGGGTTATTATGTAGGACTTGCAAGATTTGATGTGGCCAACAAAAGAAAATACATGTTCCTGGCAATTTTCTGGCCGGTTGTTTTTCATGGCACATTCGATTTCTTTTTATTTGTAGGTAATACCTGGCTGCATTTTGCTGGTGCTGTAGTTTCATTTATTGTAGCGGTAAAGCTTTCATTAAAACTGATACGCAGAAAACAGGAAATGTCGAAAACCCATTTTGTAAATATTGATACCATGAATAAAGAAGGCCATGATATCCTTTAAACTAAAATTTATGAGCCATTTTTTTTCGAGATTTATTTTTATGCTGATGTTTTTAATGGTATCAACGGCATTAACGGCACAAACCGTTAAACTGTTAAACTCGGGCAGCAAAGCCTCTTTACGTGGTTTAAGTGTAGTAAATGATGATGTTATTTGGGTAAGCGGTAGTGGTGGTTCTGTTGGCTTAAGTGTTGATGGTGGCGAAAACTGGATATGGAAAACCGTTAAAGGGTTTGAGAAGACTGATTTCAGGGATATTGAAGCCTTTGATAAAAATACTGCCATCATTATGGGCATTGCCTCACCTGCGTATATTTTAAAAACAACCGATGGCGGCCAAAACTGGAAAGTTGTATATGAAAATAAAGACACCAGCATGTTTATGGATGCCATGGAATTCTGGAATGAGCAAAGTGGCATTGTAATTGGCGACCCTATCGGCAATAAAATATTTATTGCAAGAACTTTTGATGGCGGCGAAACCTGGCTTAGTATTCCTTCGGTAAACATACCTGTTGCGGACAAGGGCGAAGCTTTTTTTGCCAGTAGTGGCACTAATGTGCGCAGGCTTAGTAAAAGTGAAGCAGTTTTTGTAAGCGGCGGCCTGCGTGCAAGATTATTTATCAGGGATAAAAAAATAGAGCTGCCCATTATACAGGGTAAAGAAAGTACCGGAGCAAATTCCATCGCCGTAAAAAATAAAAAAACAATGATAGTTGTGGGAGGAGATTTTAATGTAAAGGATGATACCACAAAAAACTGTGTGATTACGATGGATGGCGGCCAAACTTTTACTGCACCAATTGTTGGGCCACATGGTTATCGCAGTTGTGTTGAATATCTTGCTAAAAAAAAATGGATAAGCTGCGGATTAAATGGCGTTGATTACAGCAGCAATGATGGCCTAAACTGGGCCTGGATAAGTAAAGACAGTTTTCATGCAGTACGCAAGGCAAAGAAAGGTAAGGTTATTTATTTTTCGGGCGGCAGCGGCAGAATCGGAAAATTAGTTTGGGAATAATTTTAAAAAAAAAACTGCCAAAGTTTAAGCATTGGCAGTTTTTTTAATAGTATCTGAATGATTTAAGATGCTAATTGTGCCTCGGGTAAAATTTTACGAATGTTTATTAGTGCATAACGCATGCGGCCCAGGGCTGTGTTTATACTAATATTGGATAAGGCTGCAATTTCCTTGAAGCTCAGGTTGGCAAAATGCCTCAGGATAATAACCTCCCGCTGATCCTGAGGTAATTTATCAATTGCTTTTTTAACGTAGTTGTCCGTTTCAAGCTGCATCATCTTAACATCAGCAGCCGGCTCTGCAAAATGATACTTCTCAAAAATATCACAGTCATCACTGGTTTTAATGGTTGGGGTGCGTTTTACTTTTCTGAAATGATCCATACACATATTATGTGCAATTCGTATGGCCCAGCTTAAAAACTTACCGTTTTCGACGTAAGCACCTCTTTTTAAACTTTCTATTATGCGGATAAACACATCCTGAAAAATATCCTCGGCCAGATACTCATCTTTAACCAACATGTAAATAGAGGTGAATATTTTGGTTTTATGGCGGCTTACCAGAAATGAAAAAGCATGGGAATCACCATCGAGGTAACATTGAATTAATTCATTTTCACTTTGATAGTTGTAGGTTTTCATAAACGTTGGATTTTATTTGGATTTAATAATTCAAATATAACACGGTAAAAAAAAATAAGAAGCCCAAATAAGATGAGGTGTATAAATTGGTAACCGAACGGGTAAAAAATGCTGCTGAATAAAATTCTGCTAATCGTTAAGGGCAAAACAGGATTACCAATAAAATTAAAACGGATTACAACAATTATTTTTATAATTGGTGTAATCCGCTAAACTTTCTTATGGCCTTGTTTTAAAAGAGAGAGATGTTAAGACCGGTTTCGCCCAAAAATAATATTGATAATTGCCAGTAATACGATGGCGCCAATTGCTGCCGTTAACACATAATTCAACCATCCGGTACCTGTGCTTATGTTTACACCCAACTTTGGTAAAAGCCAATAGCCGATAAAACCCCCAACAATACCTACAACAATATTGCCGATTAGCCCAAGGCCACCGCCCTGGAATACAAGCCCGGCAAGCCACCCAGCTACAGCGCCTAAAACAAGAACGATAATGATTGATTGTGCTTCCATAATAATTAGTTTTTTAAATTAAAAATGTAGTGTTAAGATAACACTACATTTCAAATATTGAGCCAATAAAATTTTAATTTAAACTTCTGAAGTCAACCGGAACCAGTTTACTTACACCGGGCTCCTGCATCGTTACACCATAAATTACATCCACGGCACTCATGGTCATTTTATTGTGTGTTACAATGATGAATTGGCTGTTCTCACTGAATTTTTTAATCATCTGCGTAAACTTACCTACGTTGGCATCATCAAGTGGAGCATCAACTTCATCTAAAATACAGAATGGTGCAGGTTTTATAAGATAGATGGCAAACAATAGAGCCGTTGCAGTTAATGTTTTTTCTCCACCACTTAACTGGCCGATTGATGACGGTCTCTTACCTTTTGGTTTAGCTACAATATCAATACCAGTTTCGGCTAAATTTTCGGGATCAACCATAATCATATCTGCTGTATCATCTTCGGTAAACAATGCTTTAAACACTTTTTGGAAATTTTCCCGCACTTTATTGAATGTATCCAGGAACTGCTGGTTGGCAGTTGCTTCCACTTCCTGTATGGTCAGCATCAGGCTTTCCCTTGCAGTTACCAGGTCGTTCTTTTGTTCAAGAATAAACTCGTAACGTTTTTTCATTTCGGTGTAAGCTTCAATGGCAGTAGGGTTAATTTCACCAATGTTTTCCAAACGCTTGCGTTGCCGTTCGTTCTTCTCCCTCAATTCTTCTAAAGGTGTGTCGGTGGTACGTGGTTCATCAATAATCACATCCAGGTCAACCTTAAACTCTACATTCAAACGCTCTTTCATTCCTGCCAGTTGCAGTTTAAGATCAGTTAGCCGGTCTTTTATTTCATTAAGCAAGGTATCAATTCCTTCTTTCGATTTTAGCTTGCTTTTAATTTCATTTTCTTTTTCTGTTAATGCATTGCGCAGGTTGTAATACAATTGATCAGCCTCGTTCAATGCCTTTTCTTCGGTTTCTTTATTCTGTAACATACTTACAACCATCGCCTCCAGTTCCTTTAGCTGGCCTGCCGTTTCAGTAATGCTGGCAGATGCCTCGGTGATTTGTGCAGTGCTGCTTTCAATTTGAAGTGTAAGATCGTTTAGTTGGTTGGTTTTAAACTCAAACTCCTGTTTAAGCGAAACTACTTTGCTTTGCTGTTTGGTAAACTGCAGGTTATTGTCGTTGAAAATGGAAGTAGCACTGTTATATTCTTCTTCTGCTGCCGCATAATCCTGTTCTATCAAAAGCATTTTTTCGGTGAGTTCTTTAATCTGTGTATTAAACAGGTTTAAAGTTTCCCTGGTACTTGCAATATCTGCATGATTGGTCTCAAGTTGCCTTTCAAATTCCGTTATTCTTGCAGCACTGGTTTCTTCCAGGTGTATAAGATTTTCAATTTTATTTTGTAAAGAGAATACGTGATTGGTTAAATTATTAATGTCGTGCTGCGTTTGCTTAATGGCATTCTCTTTCAATTGTTCGTTAAAAGCAATCACTTCGTTATGATGCTCCTGGATGGTTGCTCTCAACGCTGTAACAACTGCTTCCTGGGTAACAATTTCTTCAATTAATTTCTCCAGGTTTTTTGCACGGCCAATTTTTTTCCCTTCAAATAAACCAACGCTTCCGCCGGTTAATGAATATTTGCCCTTTACATATTTACCTGTTTTTTCCAGCACTACTGCTCCATTACTATTGCGTAAGGCATCTTCATCCTCGGCAATAAAAACATTGCCCAGTAAGTGTTTGGCAAGATTGGCATATTTACCGTCAACTTCCACTACACTCAAAGCGGCTATAGTTCCTTCCGGTTGATGATGACTTTCAAAACCGTTAAACTTATCTTGCAAAAAGAAATTAGCTTTACCTTTTTTATTATCATCCAGCAAATGAACAGCTTGTAAACCTTCTTCCAGGTTATTTACAACATAGTAATTCAGATAAGGTTCCAGTACATTTTCAACGGCCGCACGATACTCTTCCTTAACATAAATTATGTCACTTAAAAGTGGTGCCGTATGGTTCCAATTAAGATTGTTGTGTAAAAATTTTACACTTTCGGGGTAACCTTCCATCGAGTCAATTAAACTCTTCAGCAGATCGTGTTCGTTCTTCTTACTGTCTAATGTACGGCTTTCAGTTGCCAGTTCATTTCGCAGACCTTCCATCTTGTTCTGCGTTTGCAGAATCTGTTCCTTTGTAAACTCGTGGTGATCATTTAACTGTTGCAGATCGGTTTTCTTCTGCTCCAGTTCTGCCTCTTTTTGTTTCTTTTCGGGCTCCAGTTGTTGTAACTGGTTTTGGCGTTGTGTTTTCTCTTCCTGTATTAGGGTTACAGTTCGTTGTAAATTTTGTATTGATGTATCTGCAATGGCCACTTTTTTCTCCGCATCAAACTGCTCTCTTTGTAAAGCCTGGCTTTGTTTGCGTAATTCATCTATATGGCTGCGCTTATCATCAAACACTTTGCGCTTTTCTTCTACTGAATTTTTCAGGTCAACCAGTTTGCTTTCAAACTGAGTTAACTGCAATTCATCTTCTGTTATTTGGTTGCCGGTAAACTGAATGCTTTCATCCAGGCCCTTTAATTGGCCGCCTGCTTTCAGCAAAAATTCATTTAACCCAGTTTCTCTTTCCTTTAAATATTGTAACCGCTGGCCGCTTAAATTCTTTTCGTTTTCTTTGCTGCGCACTGCATCCAGCATTTCGTTAAATGCATGCTGCATGGTTTGCAGTGCTTTTTCTTTGGCTATCAGGTCAAGTTTTTCCTGCTCCAATAAAGCTTCTTCTTTTGCAATGGCGGCCTCCAGTTCAATACGTTTATCAACCTCGGCCTTTTGCTTTTCATTGAGCTCGTGGTAGGTAACATTAAAGCCTTCCAGCGCTGCTTTGGCAAGCTCAATACTAACTTCCTTATATTCTTTTTTTATTTCGAAGTATTTCTCTGCTTTTTTAGCCTGGCTTTCAAGGCTCTTCAACTGATTGTTTATTTCAAACAACAGATCTTCTACTCGGGCAAGATCCTGTTCGGCAGCATCTAATTTAAGTTTGGCTTCTTTTTTCCTCGTTTTGTAGATAGAAATCCCTGCAGCCTGTTCCAGCATTTTACGTCGGCTGAATTCCTTATCCTTGATGATATCATCCACCATACCCAATTCAATAATGGCATAACTGTCGTTGCTGATACCAGTATCCATAAAAAGGTTATGGATGTCTTTTAATCGGCAGGCCACATCGTTCAGGCGGTATTCACTCTCGCCGCTTTTGTAGTATTTGCGGGTTACGGTTACAGTACTGAATTCAGTTGGCAGTAAATTTTTTGTATTGTCGAATGTTAGGCTAACTTCGGCAATACCACTGGCACTCCGGGTTTTGCTGCCATTAAAAACAAGGCTTTCCAGGTTTTCGCTACGCAGGTTACTTATTTTATGCTCCCCAATCACCCAGCGAATGCTATCCACAATATTACTTTTTCCGCAACCATTGGGTCCAATAACGCCAGTGATACCTTCGTCAAAATTAAGTATGGTTTTATCGGCAAAACTCTTAAAGCCCTTGATTTCTAAACTCTTTAAACGCACGGTTTATCTCTATTTTAGTAAGACGGCAAATATAAAGTAATGAAACAATAGAAAATTTTGATTTTTTACAGCGTTTTGCCATAGTTATACACAGTTTTAATGTGGCATTCTTATTGCTTGTGGATAACGTCTTTCAACTTAATGCAATTGGTTTTATAATATCTTAATTAGCCCATTTTAAAAAATAAGTATGAACAAATTAGTAAGAGGTTTAATTGCCGGTTATGGCGCAAAAAAACTAGGCGGTGGTTGCTTAAGCACCGTTGTAATCTTCTTTATTATATGGTATGCATTGGAGCGCTGTTAAAAATTTAAACTCTTCAAGCATTACTTATATCGTTCATAGCATGTAATTTTTTATACCACTTTGACTTTTATACCTTAATTATTACAGGTACCTCTGCGCCAATTCCGTAAAAAAAAAACTACACCCAGAATAACTTCCTTTTCTGAGCAATAATTATTAAAAGATACCCGTTCGACATGTTATAAAATTTTTAAACATTGAGCAATATCGCTCAAGTATTTAATCTTTTAATTTAAAAAAATTATGAAAAAATTTTACCTCTTATTGCAACTGCTATGTGCATATTTGCAATCAGTTCATGCAATAAAATTGCAGTTGAACAACCTGAAACCAACAATGCTACAGCTATTCAAAATGCACCTGCCGCACCAAAATTGCAAACTAAAAATGAGCCTCAAATGGCCTGGTAATTACCCGGGGATGTGAACCCACTTCAGTTACATTATTAGCCAGACAAACTATTAACTCAGGTGCAGTAACTGTATCTAATGATGCAGACTTCATTTATGTTATCTATTCTACTACCAATGGCTGGGTGTTAACACAAACACATTTGTAAGTGGGAGATTGTGCACTTATTCCGGTAAATAATCCCGGCAATCCAATACCCGGACAATTCCCTTACGCCAGCTCACACAGTATTGTAACTTCTTATACTTAACAGATACCCATATCAAGAATTCCTTTGGGTGGCTGCGCAAGTATTGCAGCACATGCGGTGGTGAAACAACTAAATGGTTCTGGGCAGGTTATTCAAACAGAAACTGGTTGGGACCAAGGCACTCGTATAAATTTCAGTGGCGGCAATTGGGGAATGAAATTTGATTATTGTAGTTGTTATCCATAATAAATTTAAAAAAACTCGTATTACAGATGCCGGCATACTTTTGCCGGCATTTTTCTTCAAAATTGTTAAAATACTTACAATAGTAATATTTGATTTTAAATTTACGAATTGATTCGTATTTTTGACTACTAATTAATATAAATATGAAAAAATTATTTACGCTTTTGTTTTTATCTGCTTCAATAGCAGTTAATGCACAACCTAAATTGCTTTCACAGGCGATGATTACTACAAAAACAATGATTGCATCTCCCGACGGGGATGATGCGCCAGCACAAACCATTACATCGGCTGATGGTGAAGTAAGAACGATACGCTTTGGTGGAGACGGTGAAACCAAAACAACAACCTGGTTAAAGAATGACTTAACCAAGACTTTCTCTGAAAGTGAAATGGGTAGAACAACAACTATCAGAGACAATTCAAAAAAAATTACAACAACCATCATGGAAATGATGGGTAAAAAAACCGGGGTTTATTCCACAGATGAAGACCAGGCAGAAATGCGCAAACGTATGGACAGTATGATGAAAAGCAGGGGCCAGAATGTAACTTTAAATAGTGGTTCTGCAACCCCGCCGGTTTACTCAGTTGTTTACATAGATGAGAATAAAAAAATTGCTGGCTATGCTTGTAAAAAAGCACTAATTATTTCTAAAAGGTCAGACCGAACAGATACCACACAGGTTTGGTACTGTCCCGATTTTAAATTGCAAAACCTGCCCAACACAGGTGGAATGGCTGCTGGCTTTGGTGGCTTTAATACATCAAGCAGCCCTACTGGCATGGAATTATTAAATGGTTTCCCCATGCAGTATGAAAGAAAAATGAACAGAGGCAGGCATATGACAGTGGAAGTTACCAAACTGGTTATTGATAAAGATATTGCTGATAAAGAATTTGAAATATCAAAAGATATTGAGATTAAATCTGTGAAAGAAATGCAGAGTGGCAGTGGTGGAGGCGCAATAATACAAATGAGGGCTGGCGGATAATAAAAAGTATTATATGTTCAAAAAAGCCTCCAGATAAGGAGGCTTTTTATTTAAAATTGATGCACTTAAAGTTTCTCTACTTCAGCTTTTTTCTTCTCGTATTCCGCCAGCTTTGCAGCATTGCCGTTCATTTTATATGCATTCGTCAAAATTTCCAAAGCCAGTTTATAATTTGTCTTGTCGGCAAATTTATATTCCTTAAGCTCTCCCAGCAGCCTTGCAGCTTCTTCGGCAAAAGGTATGGCCTCGTTCATGGTAGTTTTTATAGATGCTAGTACTTCGTTTTTTACTTTTACTTCAGCAGGTTTTGTTCCTTTAATTTTGGAAGCCTGTTCCTGCAAATCATAAGTTTTACTGTAATATAAATTGGCCAGTTGTAAATTGCCTTCAATGGTTGATTTGATGTTAATAGTCTTTTTAAATAACTCTTCAATTTTATTTTTATAAACTACAGCGTCTTTTCCTTTTGCGGCTTCGGTACCCAAAAATTTATCAATTTCTACAGCGTAGTTATAAAAAACAATATAATTATTCGGAAGTGCTTTTGTGAGTTCTTCATACTTATTCAATAAGGCCTCACCCTCAAGATCAGAAAGCGCAAAATCAATTTCCTTAAGCTCCCAGTAAGCCATATCAATCGGGTAATGTTTTTTTGCACCAGCCAGGTATTTTGCAAAAAGTTCAGCATTTTTCTCTCTTTTATATTTCAGTACCAGCTCATCATAGGCAGATGAATATTTCTCATCACCCAAATCAGCATCTGCTATTTTTTTATAATAAATTACTACATCATCCTTTTTCTTAAGTTCATTGGCAAGTACAGCCAGGTTCCATACAAGGTCTGTGTCGTGCGCTGCAAATTTAAGTGTACCCGGGCCGTTAAGACTATTGGCAATACCATAGTCGTGCACTTCAAGCGAATTCCTGAAAAAATCAAAAGATTCTGCAAACTTTTTTTCATTGTACATTTTTACCCCCAGATCGTAATAGGAAAAATATAAATTAAACAAAGTTGAATTGTTCTCTTCTTTCGTTAATGGAGTTTTGGGATCAACCTGTGCATATTTTTTTATTGCAGCATATGCCTCATCATTGAGGCTCTTACTTTCTGCCACAGTTTTTTTTGCATCCCTTGCCAGCGTATTGTATATATAGGCTTTATAATACCAGCCCTCTGGTTTTGATGCGTTCTTTTCTACTGCCAGGAACTTATCCACTTCAGTTTTGGCTTCATCAAATTTTTTGAGCGTTACGTTTAGAGATATACTTTTTAAATCCTGACTATGAGCATAAAATGATGCTACAAACAATGTAATTACTAATAAATATTTCTTCATGCTTTTAAATTTATTTAGGTGTTAAAGATATTAATATACAGATGAAATTTGCGATTATTTTTCATAAATTATGCCAATGTTTTATAAACTATGCCATTTACCAAAGATTAACTATAACCCGTTTATGCCAAACATGCGTAAATTGCAGTTTCAATAATTTATTATTTGATATCTCAAGAAAGCATACAACAAATACTCAGCCGCATAGATATTGTGGAAATAGTTGGCTCTTTTATTAAACTAAAAAAGAGAGGTGCCAATTACCTGGGCCTCTGCCCGTTCCATAACGAAAAGAGCCCCTCATTCACGGTATCTCCTTCAAAAGAAATATATAAATGTTTTGGTTGTGGCCGCAGCGGCAACAGCATTAGCTTTTTAATGGAGGCCGAAAAGTACAGTTATGTGGAAGCCCTGCGCTGGCTGGCGGCAAAATACAATGTTGAGGTTGAAGAAAGTGAAACAAGCCCGGAATATAAACAGCAGCAACAGGTTGCCGACAGCCTGTACATCATCAATAATTTTGCACAAAAATATTTTACAGATACGCTTTTAAATTCGGAAGAGGGACAGGACATTGCCCTCAGTTATTTAAAAGAAAGGGGCTTTCGGGATGAGATCATCAAAAAATTTCAACTGGGATATAATGGCGAGGCCCGTGATGGTTTTACCAAAGCTGCATTGGCCGCCCAATACAGCCAGGAGTATCTGCAAAAAACAGGTCTTGTAAATGTACGGGATGGTAATGCGTATGATAACTATCGCGGCAGAATTATCTTTCCTATTCATAACCAAAGCGGAAAAGTGCTGGGCTTTGGTGCCAGGATCATCAAAAAAAATGACAAGGCTCCCAAGTACATCAACAGTCCCGAAAATGAAATTTATGTAAAGAGCAAAATACTTTACGGTTCATATTTTGCACGCCAGGCCATTGATAAAGCCGATGAATGTTTATTGGTAGAAGGATATACCGATGTGGTAAGTCTGCACCAGGCCGGTGTAGAAAATGTGGTTGCCAGCGGAGGTACATCATTAACGCCCGACCAACTGCGGCTGATAAAAAAATATACCAGCAACCTTACCATTATTTATGATGGCGATAGTGCCGGTATTAAAGCAGCCCTGCGTGGGCTTGACCTGGCGCTGGAAGAAAGCCTGAATGTAAAATTGGTTTTAATACCCGATGGCGAAGACCCGGATAGTTATGTTAACAAAGTGGGCGCAAGCGAGTTCATCAACTTTGTAAATAATAATAAAAAAGATTTTATTTTATTTCAATTGGGCATTGCTTTAAAAGATGCCGGTAACGACAGTACCAAAAAATCAATTGTTGTAAACCAGATTGCCGAAACTATTTCTAAAATAAACAAGACTGAAGATTTTACCAAACAGCAGGATTATATAAAGCAATGTTCCGAAATTTTAAGGATTGAAGAAAGTGGATTACATGCGTTGGTAAATAAATTCATCCGAGAAAAAGTAAATAAAGAAGAAACCAGGGTATTAAGAGAGCAACGTTTTGCAGAGGAGCCTTTAGATAATGTAACAAACAACGAAGTTGAAAATGATGTTGCCGCCCTTTTTAATAAAGACGAGATACATGAGCAGGCCATGATAAGAAGCCTGCTGGAGTTTGGATTAAAAATCTGGCCCCACGTTATTGCAGAGACAACTGATGAAATAAAAGTTGCCGAATATATATTTAAAGAAATTGAAGATAACCAACTGGAAGAACTGATTGATAACAAAGAACTGGTAAGGATATTACAAACCTATAAAGCCTGGTTTAATGCCGGTATTGAGCCAACTGCCAAGAATTTTTTATACCACGAAGACCAGCAGATGAGTGCGCTGGTGGTAAGCATCATGGATTTTAACCACGAAATAAGCCCCAAATGGAAAGATCATTTTGAAGGGTACATTGCCACCCGTGATGATCTTTTTGCCGAAGAGGTTTTTTCAACATTGAATTATTTAAAGCTGCGCAAAATAAAAAGGCTGATGGATGAAAATCAGCGTGACCTTGAAAAATCAACCGATGCAGAAGATCAGATGATACTGGTACAAACCCATCAGCACCTGAAACAAATGGAAATTGAACTGACGAGGCAATTGGGTACGGTAATTTTCAGGTAAAATTGTTTACGTAAGGCTTTCAGGTTGAGTTTGTCGAAACCGGTATATTTGAGGATCCCGTCTTCGACAAGCTCAGACTGACAGCTTTTAAATTTATGATTTTTGTGCTGACACTTTAGAAGGTCTTAATTTCTTCCACCCAAAATAAATGGTTAATGCAACCAAAAGCAAAGGCCAGATAGAAACCAACCCAACAAACAATTCAGCAATCCAGCTTCCTCCGGTTTTAAAAGCACCACTTAATCTTGTTAAAAAAGATGGCGTTTCATTTGTTGGTTTGTAGCCATCCATGGGTTGGTAAAAATTGAGGTTGATGGTACTAAATGCAGTTTGCTGATTAAGAAAAGAAACCCGGCCCGCTGCAGACTCTATCTGTTGTTGTATATTATCAACTTCACTTTGTACCTGCAGCACTTCTTCTATATTTTTCGATTGCTTTAAAAACTCCAGGTATTTTAAACGCAGTTGTTTTTTTGCTTCCAGTCTCGATTTTGTGTCTACCACTTCCCCGGTTACATCATCTGTAATTATTTTTTTCTCCATCACTTTACCATCATCAGCAGGCAAAGCATTCATCATGTTTTCAAACTGGGCTACCGGCACTTTTATAGTAATGGAAGTTTCAGATTTTTCATCAGATAAAGTTTGCTCCTCCTGCGCTACATAAGCACCATACTGCTTTACTATGCTATGCACATAATTATTATACTTCTTAAAATCTTTGATCTCTACTTTTAATGTAGCATTCTTAATGATCTTGCTATCCCAATCTGTATGCAAAGTAACAGGTGCCTGCAATGGAGAAGTTGTTGAGTCGGTTGCAAAAGGTAAATTTTTGCCGACAGGAATTTGTTGCTTTTCGTTTTGGTTGTTTTTTTGAGAATCAGTTTTCTGCAATTCAGCCATACCATATTCAGATGCATCTTCCGATTTGTTTTCGCTTCTGTTGCAGGAAACAAAAAAAGTAAAAATTGAAAGTGCGGCAATAAAATGTTTTGTTTTCATTACAATGAGTTTAGAGTTATTAGATACCCATTGATACAAAATGCATAAAATTAGTAACCGCTGGTAAATGTTAAATGAAACAGAAAACCCAGGCAATAATGAATAAGGAATAAGGAATATCGAATGCTCAAGTCTTTCCTGTCATCATTCAATATTCCTTGTTCCTTGTTCGATATTTTTTATTTTTCTCCTGCAAGTTTCATAACCTGCTCCCACTCTTCCGGCTTTACTGTTTGTACACTCAATCTTCCTAAACGTACCAGATCCATATTTGCAAAACGCCCATCAGTTTTTAATTGATTAAGACTTACGGGCTTCTTCAATTTTTTAACGGCTTTAATATCCACAGCTACCCACCTGTCGTCATCAATAGTAGGGTCCTGGTAAACTTCTTTTACAACTTTGGCAATGCCTACAATTTCAACGCCTTCATTGCTGTGGTAATATAATACGGCATCCCCCTTCTTCATGGCACGCAGGTTAATACGTGCAGCATAATTACGTACACCACTCCAGCAGGTTTGCTTTTCTTTTACCAATGTATCCCAGCTGTAAACCGAGGGTTCAGATTTTACCAGCCAATAAGCCATTTTTAAACTATTTAAGAAATTAAAAAAAGATAGAAACCAGACGTTAATATAATTCCGTAAGTAAAAATAAAGCACTAACCCTTATTAATAACTAAAAAATAAAATTATGTTCACAAATCTTAATTCTGTCTTTTGCTATGCACGCCTGTAGGCTCAGAAATAACATAATGGCATTTGCAATCTGTGTATTGGCACATGCAAATCTAATAGTGGCATATGCAAGATTAATAATAATATAAACAAGGTTATTTGCAAGAGGCTGAAATAAAAAGAACCTTTGTTAATACATTTAAAAAAACCTCAGGTATGAAGAAAAAATATTTTGTTGTATTGCTGTTACTTTTATTTGGTACCACAATGGCACATGAATATATTTTGCTGGCGGCAAAATTCAGACTTCATAAAGGAGATTTGCTGGAAGTACATCTTTTTGTGGCAGATGGTTTTAATATTCAGTTAGAGAGGCCATTTCAAAAAACCATTACCAAAAAATTTGAGTTGATTACAAAAGATAGCACCATTGATTTAAATGCCATAACACCCAATGCAGCATTTCCGGTTGTTAATCGTACAGTTGGTTTTGAAGGCGGCGGGCTTCTTCATATGGAAAGGGACTATGCCCGTATAGCGCTTACAACTCCGAAATTTCTGGCTTATTTAAAAGAAGATCATATTGAAAACATTGTAACCACAGTTGATAAAAATAAAGCCCTGCAAAAAGAACGCTACACCAGATATATTAAAGCATTGGTACAAAGCGGAGATGTTTACAATGATACTTTGTATAAGCAAATTACCGGGCAAAACTTTGAAATTGTACTGTTACAAAACCCTTACAACCTTCATGAGAGTGCAACATTTAAAGCGCAGGTCTTTTTTATGAGTAAACCCTTAACTGGTAAAATAATAACTGCACAAAACAGGATTGGCAACAAAAAGGTAATCACCATCGCCTCCAGAACAGATGGTAACGGCATTTGTAGTTTTAAACTGCCACGTAAAGGCGAATGGTTTTTACATGCTACACATATGATCGCCTGTGCCGATAAGCAGGACAGCGATTGGGAAAGCTTCTGGGCTTCTTATAGTTTTGAAATAGAATAAAGTTGTTCTTATTATAATTTTAAGAAATTTATCTATTTTGTTAAAGAAAAGCAAAACCCAAAATCGTTTTTTAACGTAGATGGGTTTGATAACTGTCTTTCTCAAAAAAAATCAAAACTTCAAAAACATGAATTTAAAATTAACCCGATTAATCATCCCGGTTTTTCTGCTGATGTTTGCCGAAACATCATTGGCACAATCCGGAAAAGAAAACCCCATTACCACTGCAGTTCCTTTTTTAAGGCTTGCAACCGATGCCAGGGCTGCCGGTATGGGCGATGTAGGAGTTGCAACAGATCCTGATGCAAACTCATTATTTTACAACGGCGCTAAAACGGCTTTTAACGAAAACAAGTACGGCATTGGCATTACTTATACCCCGTGGCTTAGCGAACTTGATCTTAAAAACATCAACCAGATTTCATTGGGCGCTTTTTACAAACTGAGCGACAAAGAAGCTATCAGCTTTGGTTTTCGCAATTTTAACCAGGGCACATTTAGTTTTACTGATGCTACCGGAACTGAACTGAGCACTTTTAAACCCAGAGATCTTGCTATTGAAGCCGGTTACTCCCGCAAGCTTTCAAACAAATCTGGTATTGGCCTGAATGTGCGGTACATTCACAGCAGACTTGCCAACAATTCTATAAACAGCGATTACAAAGCAGGCAATGCATTTGCGGCTGACCTTTCGTGGTTTTATACAAAAAAAGCATGGAACTTTGGTGTAGCTTTAACCAACCTGGGCACCAAGATCAAGTATGGTGGAGAACCAAACTACATACCTGCAAACCTTGCATTGGGTGCTGCTTACAACAAAAAAATAAACAGCGACAATAAAATTTCATTTGCAATTGATTTCAATAAATTATTAGTACCCACGCCTCCCGACCCAACCAACGCACAAAAAGTAGCCGACTATAACAATAAAAGTGTTGTTGGTAGCTGGTTCAGTTCATTTGGCGATGCCCCTAATGGTGGAAGTGAAGAATTAAAAGAAGTACAACTAGGCTTTGGTGCAGAATACATGTACAAAGAATTATTTAGCCTGCGTGCAGGATATTTTACCGAAAACAAATTGAAAGGCAACCGCAATTACCTCACAGTAGGTGCCGGTTTACATTACAAGGTTACTGGTCTTAATTTTTCGTATCTGGTACCAACCGGTAACAATACTAATGACAATGCCCTTAAAAATACCTTCAGACTTTCCCTGTTATTTGATTTCAAAAACGCAACTGCATCTAAATAAAATAACCTAAAATTTACAATAATGAAAAGAACAATTATTAAAACAAAGCACCTGATACTGATGCTGGCCCTGCTTACAGGCAGCCTCGTAACAAATGCCTCAAGCCATCGGGAAGCGCCATTGATCTCCAGCGATCCGCTTGCAGATAATACAGACGTATATGCTTTCCGTAGCCCTGATGATCCGAATACAATTACCATTATTGCCAATTATATTCCGTTTGAGTTGCCCGAAGGCGGCCCTAACTATTATACATTTGGTACAAACATCCGGTACGAAATTCATATCAAAAATAAAACAACCACTGCAACAGATGATATCCTTTACAGGTTTACATTTTCGCAGGTAAACCAGGATCCTACTACGTTTTTCAACATCCGTCTGGGTGCACAAAACATAAAAACAACTTACATCTGTGAGAAAAGTGTGAACGGTGGAGCTTTTACAACCGTTGTTACTAACGGCGTAGTGCCTCCGGCTAATATTGGCCCACGCTCTATACAAAGCAGTCCGGTTGGTTTGGGTGTTGCTAATTATGATGCGTTGATAACTGCGGCTATTACAACCGCTACCAGTGGCGAAAAAGTTTTTTGTGGTCCGGTAGATGATCCTTTCTTTGTTGACCTTGCCGGTGCATTTGATGTTGGCAATTTCCGCCCCGAAGGAAATACAACCAATCCAACTAAAGATGGTTTATCACGTTACAATGTACATAGCATTGCTTTAAAAATTCCTATTAATCTTTTACAAAAAGATGGTAAAACTGCAGCGCAGGCTACCAGTATTTTAGATGGCGATTTTGTTATTGGTGTATGGGCAAGCGCCAGCAGGCAGCAGATTAAAACATTAGGTGCCGGTGGTGCTGTTGGTTTCTCTGGCCCATGGGTGCAGGTTTCTCGTTTGGGTATGCCGCTTACCAACGAAGCAATTATTCCGTTGGAAATGAAAGATAAATGGAATGCAACCACACCGGCAAATGATCTGCAGTTTGCAGCCTATTTCTCAAATCCGGAACTGGCTTTGTATATGGACGATTCGCAGTTTGGCACCGCTGTTCCATCTTTAAATGCATTAAGAATTCAAAATCACTCATTGGGTGCCTATGATTTCCGTAATGGCAGACCCGGTTTATATCCTTTAAAAGGTTCTGCTGCAGTAAGAGGTACCGCATTGGATGATGCAATTTTCGGTACCATTTTATTACCTGATAACAAAAGCCCGAGAGCAGTTGATCTTTTACCGATATTTTATACCGGTGTACCAAATCTGGCTCCATACCAATTGGCAACTGGTAAAACGGGTGGCCCGCTTTCGGCAGGTAAACCTTTTATCAATAATTTTTTACCAACGCTGGGAGATATGCTGCGCCTCAATATGGCCGTTCCTCCTACCCCACGTAACGATGCTAAATTCAGCAGCCTGGGTATTGTAAATGCAGCAGTGCTTGGGCTTACCGATCCTGCTTACAACCAGAATACTTCTATACAGTTTATTCCAAACATGGATGGTTTTCCTAATGGCAGAAGACTGGAAGATGATGTAACAACCATTGAACTGCAGGCAGTTGGTGGAGTTGTGCTGGCAGCAATTGGTTTATGGTACGATGATTATAAAAACGATGGCATGCCGGTTACAACCAACCTGGTTAATGTGCTTAGTTTTTCAGCAGGCCCAACCAAGAACGATACCACATTTAAACCTGCTTTCCCTTATGTGCAGGCTCCATGGAGAGGTTATGATTACAGCATTAAACCAAGATTCTAACCTTAAAAAAATTAACCATTATAAATATAAATTGTATGAAACAATATTTTAAAATACTTACTGCCCTGCTGATTTGCAGCACAGCATTTACCATACATGCTGCTGCATCAAGCCACAGGGAAGCGCCATTGATCAGTAACGATCCATTGGCGGATAATACTGATCTATATGCATTCCGCAGTCCGGTTGACTCAAATAAAATTGTGCTGATTGCAAATTATATTCCTTTTGAGCACCCGGCTGGAGGCCCCAACTGGTACACATTTGGAGAAAACATCCGCTACGAAATTCGCATTGATAACAACACAGCCACAACTGGTGATGATATCATTTACCGTTTTACCTTTAATCAAACCAATGAAGATGGTTCTACGTTCTTCAACATCCGTTTGGGTAAGCAAAATGTAAAATCAACTTACACCTGCGAAAGAAGCATTAACGGTGGTACAAGCTTTACGGCCATTGTTACAAATGCTGTGGTACCTCCTCCAAACATTGGCCCACGCTCAATTGAAAGTGCCGTTGGTTTGGGTGCAACCGACTATAATGCTTTAATGACAGCAGCTATTGCTACTGCCAGCACTGGCGAAAAAGTTTTTTGCGGCCCAATTGATGATCCTTTCTTTGTTGATTTGGGTGGAGCTTTTGATGCAGGTGGTTTTAGAACTGTAGGTGCAAGAGATGGACTGGCCAAATACAATTGCCATACCATTGCCATAGAAGTTCCTATTTCTACCTTACAAAAAACGGGTAAAACAACAGCACAGGCAACCAGTATTTTAGATGCAGATTTTGTAATTGGTGTTTATGCCAATGCAAGCAGGCCTTCTATAACAACGCTAAGTACCGATGGTACCAAACCAACGGGTTCAGGTATCTGGGTTCAGGTATCCAGATTGGGAATGCCTTTAACCAATGAAGTTGTTATTGCCCTTGGCGATAAAGATAAATGGAATGCAACTTCACCATCAGGCGACGGACAATTTGTGCCTTACTTTAAAAATCCTGAGCTGGCTCTGTACATGGATGATTCACAGTTTGGCGGTGCAGTACCGGGCCTTGCTAAGTTAAGAATTCAAAAAGCCTCATTAGGTGCTTTTGATTTTAGAAATGGTAAACCAGGTTTATTTCCTTTAAAAGGTTCCCCTGCGGTTGCAGGTACCGCTTTGGATGATGCTATTTTCGGTACTATTTTATTACCAGATAATCAAAGTCCGAGAGCAGTGGATATTTTACCGATATTTTACACAGGTGTTCCAAACCTGCGCCCATACCAGCTTGCAACAGGCAAAGGTGGTAATCCACTTGCTGCCGGTAAGCCTTTTATTAATAATTTTTTACCAACCCTGGGCGATTATTTAAGGTTGAATATGGCCGTACCTGCTACTCCTCGTAACAGTGCCGACTTTAGTCCTTTAGGTATTGTACAGGCAGCTGTACTCGGTTTAACCGATCCAAGGTTTAATGCAAGCACTGCCATTCAAAACATTCCAAACATGGATGGTTTTCCTAATGGCAGAAGACTGGAAGATGATGTAACTACTATTGAATTACAAGCTGTAGGCGGTGTTGCTCTGGCAGCTATTGGTTTATGGTATGATGATTACAACGGAACAGGAAGCCCGGTTACCCCACAATTGATTAACACGCTTACATTTAAAGAAGGTGTAGGTAAAAATGATACCAGCTTTAAAGCGGCGTTTCCTTTTGTGCAAACTCCATGGAGAGGATTTAACGGACCAGGATATACAGGACCAAAAAGCAGTGTATTTGGTGGCAACTTAGGATTGTCGCCCGATGCAATTGCGCTGGTAGCTTTTCCAAGTCCGTTTAAGTCAACTACAACCTTCCATTACAGACTTAACCAGGCTGCAACAGATATTATGATTGTTATAACTGATGCAGCGGGTAGAAGGATTGCAACTATAAGAGAAACAAGCAGACCAAAAGGTGATTATTATGTACCATTCAGCCAACCAAACCTTGCATCAGGTGCTTATTATGCCAGGTTGTATGTTGATGGTATAAAATCAACTACCGTTGGTATTGTAAAAACAAATTAAGTTATGGCCACGGATTTCACTGATTTTCACGGAAAATACAAAACCTTTCGTGCTAATCCGTGAAATCAGTGGCAAACAAAATGCGAAGCAGTAAAAAAGAAAATGTTAAAAAGGAGAACCACGGTTCTCCTTTTTTCGTATCTGATAAAAAAAACAACAAAAATGAAAAAGACTTTAACCCTCGTAACATTTTTTTGTGCTTTTTTAATTTTTGCTTCTTTAACAACCTTAAATAGCTGCAACAGCAGCGAAGCAAAACTAAAAGCATACGTTGATGATCAAAACCCATTACAAATTCCTGATTTGCTGCCACGCAATGGCGAACTTGCCAATGCCGTAGAATGGAAAAAAACACAGGAAAAAACAGCCGAATTAAAAGCAAAACTTGCTGTAAATCCAGATGATGTAAAAACACGCCTGCAACTGGCAACCATTTTTATTACTGAGCAGCGTATTACCGGCGAGCATCACTTCTACTACCCAGCCATTGAAAAAATATTGAACGGCGTTTTAAGCATTGAGCCCAAGAACTTTGAAGCAACCGTATACAAAGCTTCGCTCAGGATGAGCCAGCACCAGTTTACCGATGCTAAAAAAATTGCAGAAGAAGCAAAAAACATCAACCCAAACAACGCTTATGTATATGGTATTTTGGTAGATGCCAATGTAGAACTGGGCAATTACGAAGAAGCTATTGCCAATTCGGATAAAATGCAGGCTTTAAAGCCATCCCTGGAAGCATATTCAAGAGCAAGTTATTTACGTGAAATTTATGGCGATTATACCGGTGCCATTGCAGCCATGAAAATGGCCGTGCAGGCAGGATTACCCGGTAGTGAGCCACAAAGCTGGAGCAGAAATGTACTGGGAGATTTATACTTCAACACCGGTAATATTGCCGCAGCAGAAAGCGCTTATGCCGAAAACCTGGCAATGCGCCCCAGCTATGCACCCAGCATGGCAGGACTTGCAAAAGTTGAAGCAAAAATGAAAAATTATGCAAGAGCCATTGCTTTGCTGGATTCTGCAAACGCCATTATGCCGCAATCTTATTTTGAAGAACAAAAGGCAGATGTGTATGCCGAAATGGGCGATACAAAAAAGGCCATGGATAAATATAACGAAGTACAAAAGCTTTTAATTGCAGATGCAAACTCAGGCCATCATGGGGTTTCGTTGGAATTGACAAGAAGCTTTATTAAAACAAATCAATGGGACAGTGCAAAGAAATATGCGATGATGGAATATGCCATCCGCCCAAACAATATTGATGTAAATAACGAACTGGCCTGGATAGCTTACAGCCAGAACGATATTACCAAAGCAAAAGAATATTTAAAAGCAGCAGAAAGTACCGGCAGCAAAAATCCAGAATTTTTAAAAAGAGCCGCTGTTATTAGTGCAAAATAAATAAACGTATTTCCCTTCCAGAAAACAAAAATTATAAAACCGGGCTTGCCCGGTTTTATAATTTTAAGCAAACTACATTTATTTACATGACCTCCGTGGTTTTTATTTTATTTTTCTTAACGTTTTAAAACCAATTTGAAATTGTATTCGTAAATAATTCAACACACAACCTTTAACCAAATTAACTCAACCGGCATCAATGCCAAATGAAACAAATTGCTTTATATATCGTCCTCTTTTCCTACAGCATAGTTATGTTGAAGCCAGTTTCTCCTTTTATTACGGATACGGTTGAACATATTTTTAATTACACACAGCACATGGCTAGCGTTCACTACGAAAACGGTACATACCACGTTCACAAAGAACTGGTAGATGACGAAAAAAAAAATAATCTTTCAAAAGAAGCCTCTGCATCAAAAAAGGACAACTCAGCAAACGATCATATCGTTATACAGCAAAAGCTAACTGCATCATTCTTATCAACAAGCATTTCATTTCAAATTTCATCAGCCTCTAAACTGATTAATAATTACCTGGCGGCGGACTACCCTCCCCCACGGGCCTGATCATTTAGGTTTTATCTGCAATAAGTTTTACTGCTATTTCATTTGCTTAGGTTAGCAGATATAGCATAATGCATTATTGTAATTACATTAAATTATCAAGTTTCAAATAATTATCATGCTAAATAAAAGCAGTCAAATATTCATGCTGTGTACCCTGTTATTATGTATATCATTTTGCGGGGCACAAGCGCAAACTGTCATAAACGGAAAAGTGGTAGATGCAGTAAGCAGGCAACCTTTGGAATCAGTTTATATAACCGACGTACAAACAGCTTCGCTAAAAACTTCTACCGATGAAAACGGCAATTTTACTTTAAGATCAAACGGCCAGGTTATCGTTTCTTATATTGGTTACAAAGGAGTAACACTTTCAGTTACAAATAAAGAAGTAAATGTTATTGCACTGCAACCCGATGCTATAAAATTAAAAGACATTGTGCTGAAAAGCAATGCTGCCACTAAATTCAGCACCATCAGTAAGATTGATCTTGACCTTAAGCCAGTAAGAAATACTCAGGAGCTGCTGCGCCTGGTACCCGGATTATTTATTGCCCAACACGCCGGTGGCGGTAAGGCCGAGCAGATTTTTTTACGTGGTTTTGATGTGGATCATGGTACCGATGTGCAGGTTAGTTTAGATGGTATGCCTGTTAATATGGTAAGCCATGCACATGGACAGGGTTATGCTGATGCACATTTTATTATACCCGAAACCATCAACAATATTGATTTTGGTGCAGGCCCCTATTATACCCAGCATGGAAATTTAAACACAGCCGGTTATGTTGCCTTCAACACGTTTAAAAATATTTCAAAAAGTTTGGTACAGGCAGAAGTGGGCAGGTTCAACTCCTTTCGTACACTTGCCATGATTGACCTTTTTAAAAAGAACAAGGATAAACAGAGTGCTTATATTGCCGGTGATTTTAATTATACCGATGGGCCAACTATCAGCAGGCAAAGATTTAAACGCCTGAATCTTTTTGGAAAATACAACCTGGCACTCGGCGACAACACCCGGCTTACCGCTTCAGCATCAGCCTTTAGCAGCACCTGGGATGCCAGCGGGCAGATACCTGACAGAGCTGTAGCAAACGGCACCATTGATCGGTTTGGAAGCATAGACCCATCAGAAGGCGGTAGCACAGAAAGGTACAATGCCAACATCATATTTAATGGCAAATTTAATAATGCCGCCACCTGGGAAAACCAGTTTTATTACAGCCGTTATTACTTTAACCTCTTTTCAAATTTCACTTTTTATTTAAACGACCCGGTTAATGGTGATGAAATACAGCAACAGGAAAACCGCAACATTTTTGGTTATGCCGGTAAATACAACCAGCGATATTATTTTGCAGCAGGCAGCCTGCATTCTACCTACGGCATTGGGTTGCGATACGATGCAACCAAAGACAGCAGACTATCTAACGCCGTAAACCGAAAATTTTTAAGCGATGTTAAACTGGGCGATGTTAAAGAAAGCAATGCCTATGCATTTATGCAGCAGCAATTAAACTTAGGCAAATGGCTTATTGATGCCGGTGTGCGGCTTGATTATTTTACTTTCAGCTACTTTGATAAACTGCATCCTGCACAATTACCATCTCAGCAAAAAGCAATTGTTAGCCCTAAGCTGAACATACAATACAGCATCAATAAAAAAATACAGTTGTTTATAAAAGGCGGCAAAGGTTTTCACAGCAATGATGCCCGGGTGGTGGTGGAGAATGACGGCAAACAAATATTACCTGCCGCTTACGGAGCCGACCTGGGTGTAATTGTAAAACCAACCGATAACATTCTCATCAATGTTGCCGCATGGTACCTGTACCTTGACCAGGAATTTGTGTATGTAGGCGATGCCGGTGTGATAGAACCAAGCGGTAAAAGCCGCAGGCAGGGTGTAGATGTAAGTGCAAGGGTACAGTTTAGCAAAAACATTTTTGCCAGCACCAATTTTAATTTTACAAAACCCCGGGCGGTTGATGAAATGAAAGGCCAGGATTATATTCCGCTGGCACCCACCTTTACCAGCATAGGCGGATTGTACTACAAAGCACAAACCGGCTTTAATGGTGGATTAAGTTACCGTTACATAAAAAACAGGCCGGCCAATGAAGATAATTCCATTACGGCCAAAGGATATTTTTTATTAGATGCTTCGGTGAATTATACCCGGCCAAAATATGAAATTGGTTTAGCGTTTGAGAATATCTTTAACATAAAATGGAACGAAGCCCAGTTTGCGACTGAATCAAGATTGCAGAATGAGGCAAACCCGGTTGAAGAACTGCATTATACACCCGGCAGCCCGGTTTTTGCAAGGGTTAAGCTGGCTTTTTTCTTTTAGCACACAAGAAGAGAATACAATTTTTTTGCAAAAATTGAATTAGCCACATAGAGACAATGCAGATTTTCTGCGGAAATATTTTTTTGCCACAGAGACACTGAAGCACGGCAAATTCTTTTTGCCTTCGGCAAAAAGAATTTGCCACTGAGGCACAGAAACACAGAATTGAATATGTATTTTTTCCGGGCTTCTGCGTCTCTGTGGCAAATATAAAGTTGCTTAGCAACTTCCCTTTGCTGCTTAGTGTGGCAAAACTCTTTTATTGCGAAGCAATAAAAAATACAATAACAGTATAAGAACGGAGTTAAAACAAAATCGATTATCTTTTACCACATAATAAATAACCGCATGAACCATCTAACCCAAAAAAAACAAAGCATAGCGACAAAAGCATTGGGGTTATTTATTTTGTTGTTTTTAATAGGCCCGAACTTATTTGCACACGATGTGGAGGGCCTCTCTAAACTAAGCAAAACAGAAGTACTGGGTATTTACCTGCAGTTGGGTTATACCCATATACTGCCGCTGGGGGTAGATCATATTTTATTTGTACTGAGTTTATTTTTACTCAACCCAAAATTAAAACCAATCTTATGGCAGGCTACAGCTTTTACTGTAGCCCATACCATCACCCTTGGGCTGGCCATGTATGGCGTAATTAAACCGCCTGCAAATATTGTAGAACCTATCATAGCATTGTCTATCATCTATGTGGCACTGGAAAATATAATCTCTAATAAATTAAGGGGCAGCCGTATTGGTATTGTATTTTTATTTGGGCTGATACACGGTATGGGCTTTGCCAGTGCACTCACCAGCCTGGGCCTTCCTAAAAATGGGTATCTGGAATCTTTGCTGATGTTTAACCTGGGTGTAGAGCTGGGCCAGGTTACAGTTATACTGGCAGCCTTCCTGTTGCTGGGCTTGCCCTTTGGCAACAAACCTTATTACCGTAAAAGAATTGTAGTACCGCTATCTATTATTATTGCAGCCATTGCAGCATACTGGACGGTGGAGCGGATATTTTTTGCTTAAGCCGATAAAATAGAAATGCAGCGGTTTATTTTTTTGTAAAAAAAGATGGCAAAAGTTTAAAGTGAGTTGCATACATGTATGTATTAGCGGTAATTTTACATACCATCATCAAATAATATACAGAACCATTATGCGGATAATTTTATTGACTATAGCATTTATTTTTTCTCTTACAAATATTTTTGCACAAGCAGAAAATGCAAAACTTAAAATATCACATTTAACAGGAGATTTTTATGTGTACACAACTTACAATACCTACCAGGAAACTCAAGTACCGGCAAATGGAATGTATCTTGTTACTAACAATGCTGTTGTTATGTTTGATACGCCCTGGGACACAACACAATTTCAACCATTGCTCGACAGCATAAAATTAAAGCATAACAAAAGTGTGGTTTTGTGTTTTGCCACGCATTGGCATAGCGACAAAACGGCCGGGCTTGAATATTACAGACAACTGGGAATTAAAACCTACACTACTACCCTAACAGATGAATTAAGTAAAAAAAATAATAAAAAAAGAGCCGAATTTTTAATGACAAAAGATACTGTCTTCAACGTAGATCAATATTCTTTTGAAACTTATTATCCCGGGCAAGCACATACTGTAGACAATATTGTTATCTGGTTTAAAAAAGAAAAAATACTGTACGGTGGTTGCTTAATAAAAGGTGCTGATGCTGACAATTTGGGTTATTTAGACGATGGAAATGTTTCAGAATATGCAGCTACTCTAAAGAGAGTTAAGAAAAAATTCCGAAAACCAAGCTTTATTATCATTGCCCACAGCGATTGGAAAAACATACATTCATTGAAGCATTCTTTAATGATGGCAAAAGAACTTAAAAAGAAGAACTAACGCTAAAATGGGTTTGGCAATAGCAATGCATTCAGTTGCAAACTCCACATGCAAACTTCTAATGGGCATCTTTGCAAAAGTTAGGCTAAGGATTTACAAATGCCCCACCGCCATTATAAAATGTTAGCCACTAATAAATTTTACTAAGATTTTAAGAGATATAATGATGAATTATTTACGTTCGGTTATGTGCAATTACTTTATGACCTTGAGTTGAAATATTTTATAGAAACAGGAAAGGCCTCAATGATGGTGATACAAGGAGTAAGCAATTTGATTATAATAAAAAAATTGCCAACCTTAAAGAAGAATGGCAATCATCATTATTAAATAAACCTTAAAACTTGTAAACGGGTATTCTCTATTATGGAACTTTTACAATTTCGCTGTAGCTAACATTACCATATGCATCAAACTGCTTTAGGCGGTAGTAAACAGTGCGGCCATTTCTTACCGAGGCAGCATCTTCTTTAAAAGCATATTTTTTGCCGGTACCCTCGGTAGCAAAACCATCCAATACCAGGGCAATGGTTTTAAAATTAGTTGCGTTGGTAGATCTTTCAACTTCAAAATACCCGTTGCTGGCTTCAGATGCCGTACTCCAGTCTAGTATTACCGATTTGTGGGTAATAGTTACAATAATTGATTTATAAACAGCGCCATTTGCAGGTTCAGTAGTTACGGTTGTAGGTTTTTCGCTATTAACCAGTGTAAAGGCTGAGGCAGCTTTAGCACAAAAAAAAGTTGCTATAATAACGAAGGTTAATTTTTTTACAATAGAAGTTAAAAAATTCATTTGGCGTGGTTTAAATTTTATAGAAGTTAAGTTTTTAGCGAAAACCGCAGACTTACTTGATGGTAATTTTACGGTGTTTCGGGATAAAAACGCAAATCGTGAAGTTATTATTGTACAACAGGTAGATTTATTTCTACCTTTTTTTAGTTAATGGCCCGTAAAAAGAAATTAATTGTTGATAATCAGTACATTATATAATTTATCGGGCACTAAAAATAAAAGTCAATCTATCAAAAAAATAAAACATCCTGCCCAAACCCTGAGTTATGCTGGGGCTAACAACCCCATAATTGGGATATCTTAAGACTAATTCGTAACCAATAATACTTTCTGCGGTAAATAAATGCCTTCAGTTTTCTAGTCAACGCTTCGCCTGTTGGCGAAGCAGCCAACATCTATGGCTTTATCAAATAATAGTAAACTAATAAAAGCGAAGAGAACATCTTATAAATCCTCACTCCCACCCACTCGCCAACACATCGGCAATATGCATTGTTTTTATAGGCAGGTTTTTGTTATTTATAAATCCATCAAGCTGCATCAGGCAACTAAGGTCGGTAGAGATGATATATTCAGCACCTGTAGCCAGGGCATTGGTTAATTTCTGATCGGCCATACCTGCAGATATAGCTTCAAACTTTACAGCAAAAGTTCCGCCAAAGCCGCAGCAGGTTTCCACATCATTCATTTCAACCAGCTCCAACCCTTTTACAAAACTTAATAAATTGCGGGGACCAGTTTTTATTTTACACTCACGTAAGGCTGCGCAACTATCATGGTAAGTAGCTTTAGCATTTAGTTCGGCACCATAGTTTTCAATCTTAAGTACATCGGTTAAAAACTCAGTAAACTCAAAAAGTCGTTTGCCCAAATCTTTTACTGTATTGTGCTGAGATGAGTTTTCGAACAACTTGCCGTAATAATTGCGTACAAAGCCTACGCAACTTGCGCTGGGTGCTACAATATAATCGGCTCCTTCAAAATCTTTGATGAACTTGGTACAAACATCCCGGCTTTCATCCCAAAAACCGGCATTAAAAGCGGGCTGGCCACAACAGGTTTGGTTGGTATTATAAACCACTTCGCAGCAGGCTTTCTCCAGCACTTTAACCATGTTAAAAGCGGTTTGCGGGTAAAGCTGGTCTACAAAACAGGGTATAAATAACTGAACCTTCATGTTTATTACTGTGTCTTTAAATATTCTTTTACAGTTAGCTTTTTATCTTCTACGGGGTCGTACACATGTATTTCCAGCGTTTTTGGGTTTACAAAAAAACGGTAGTAAGTTTCAAAGCGTTCGTTGCCATTATAGCCGGCCTGCACGTGTATATCGGTTTCGGGTGCTTCCGGTTTATCCATCATAAAAGCAATATGCTGTTTGTGATTAGTGAGTGAATCTATGTATTTATCGCTTTTAATCACAAAGGGTAATTTCAATAATGCTGCGGTGATCCTGGTTTCCAGCAAAGTATCTTCAAATGCATGTACGTATTTTGTTACCGAATCTGCATTCATTGTATTTGTAACAGAATTATTAACTACAGGGTTTGCCTTATCGGTAGTATTATTACAGGCGCACAAAGCAAGCGGCAATAATAAAAATAACAATCGTTGCTTCATAACTGCTTATTTAAAGGTATTAACCAGTGCTATCATTTTCAGTGCTGTAATGGCTGCCTCGGCTCCTTTATTGCCATGTATGCCACCTGTTCTTTCATCTATCTGCTGCTGGTTATCTACCGTTAATACGCCAAAGATGGTGGGCACAGGTAAAGTTAAGTTCAATTGCATGATACCGTCTGTTACGGCTTTGGAAACAAAATCAAAATGCGGTGTATCACCTCTTAACACGCAACCAAGTGCGATGAACACACAGGGTTTATCATCTTTGTATTTATGCTGCTCCCAGTATTTTTTTATGGCAAAGCTGAGTTCAAATGCACCGGGTACGGTAATACTCATTTGCTGCACTTTATAGCCGGCAAGTACTTCTTTACAGCCAGCTTCCAGTTTATCAACTGTGGCTGCATTCCATTCGGTTCGTACAATTACAACACAGGCACCCGCCGGAAGCTGAATGCCTGTTGTATCGTTTAAATTTTTAGAGTCTGTGGACATATCTTGAGTTGTGAATTGCGAATCGTCTGTCGCCAGTGGTGAATCGTGAATGATGAACTCCTGAAACCCAATCCCAAATACCAATTACTTTACACTACCTAAACTACCCAGGTATTTATCAACCTCGCCAGAGCTAACCCTTGCGCTTGCCGGATAGTCATCTTTTAGTTTTTTAAAAAATTCAACTGCATCAGATGTTTTGCCCATTGCTTCTGCATAGCGTGCTGCCATGTAGATAGCTTCAGTTGCCATTGATTCGTCAAGGCCGCTTACATTAGCTGCTTTTTTATAGTAGCTTGATGCATCATCGGTTTTCTTTTGTTCGGCATAAGCATGGCCTAATAAAATATAAGCCTTACTTTGTACCTGGCTGGCTCCGTTGGCGTTAAAATCCTTTAAATGCTCAATGGCTTTATCGTACTGCTTTAAATTAAGATAGCAGGCGCCTATGATGTAATGGGCTCTGTTACCCGATTTTGTACCGCCATAACTGCCGGCAATTTTTAATAAACCGGTTACACCGGCAGCTTTATCGCCATTCAGTATCATGTTCACCGTGTCTTTGTTGTAGGATGAACCGTTTGCCATGGTCACAAATAATTTCTCTGCCGGAAAAATCAGGTCATTCGCCTTTTTTTCGTTTGGAATGGTTACCAGATATTTATATCCAATAAATCCTCCCAAGAGTACAATAATTACAGAACCTGCAATCACTATTTTTTTACTGTATTTTGCCCAGAAGCCCTTAGCTTTTTCCACAATGTCATTTGCTTGTGTCTGTTCTGTTATTACTTGCTTATCTGCCATTTTATTGTTTATTATGTTTTATAATTTAAACGTATTGAAGTCCTCTTCTTTGGAGAGGATTTAGGTGAGGCCTAGTCAACTATAAAAGGGTAATCTTCCTGAACATAAACATCCTTCAGCAGTTCATCATCATTTGGCCAGGGGCTTTCTTCGGCAAATGTAACCGATTCATCCACTTCAGCCTTAACCCTGTCAATGATCACTTCAAATTCTGCATCAGTAACTTTGTACTGGTCTTTCAGCACATTCATTACATGCTCAATCGGATCTCTTTCTTTGTATTGTTCCAGTTCATCCTTGGTACGGTATTTTTGCGGATCGCTCATACTGTGCCCTTTATACCGGTATGTTTTAATTTCAAGTAAAGTAGGTCCGCCCTTTTCTCTTGCACGGTTTACTGCCCTTAATACACCATTGTGAACGTCTTCAGGACTCATTCCATCAATACTGTCGCTTGGCATTTCATAAGCATCGGCCATTTTGTAAATGTCCAATGTTTTACTGGTACGTGCCACAGAAGTACCCATGGCGTAGTGGTTATTTTCGCAAATAAATACTACAGGTAAATCCCAAAGCATGGCCATATTAAAGGTTTCGTGTAGCATACCCTGACGGGCAGCGCCATCACCAAAGAAACAAAGCACCACGTTATTGGTACCGCGGTATCTTTCGGCAAAGGCCAAACCGGCACCTGTGCCAATTTGAGCACCCACAATACCATGACCGCCAAAGAAATTCTCTTTAACGCCAAAAAAGTGCATACTGCCACCCTTTCCCTTGCTGCAGCCGGTAGCTTTACCATACAACTCAGCCATACAGGCTTTTGGTGTAATTCCCTTGGCAATTGCTAAAGCATGATCGCGGTAAGCAGTAATAAATTTATCGTCAGGAGTGGTTGCAGTCATACATCCGGCGGCAACTGCCTCCTGCCCTATGTAGAGGTGGCAAAAACCACGAATCTTCTGCATACCGTATAACTGGCCTGTTTTTTCTTCGAAGCGGCGTAAAAGCAGCATCAATTCATACCAGTACAAATAGGTTTCTTTAGAAAATTTTGTAGCCAATGGGTTAATTTTAGGCGGCAAAGATAAGGGAGAAATGGCAAAATGCAGTTGAGAATTGGGAATAAGGAATTGAGTGTGATACGAAAAGGATTTTTTATGTGGATAACCTGATAAGCTGGTTCTGAAACCTATAAAATTCAGCCTCACCTTATCAACAAAATATTCCCTTTATACTCAATCCGCTTCCCCATCATGTTACTAAAACTGATCTGGTAAATGTAATTACCAGATGATTGTTGTTGTCCTTTAAACCTCCCATCCCAGCCAGTTGCTTGATCTTTGGTTTGAAAGATAAGCTGACCAACCCGGTTGTAAATACGTAACTCGTAATCCAGTATTTCTGCATTTAAGGTGGGGGTAAAATAATCGTTTCTCCCATCTCCATTTGGGCTAAAGGCATTGGGTATGCCAATGGGTATGCAGATTGTTTCTTGTATGATTAAGGTATCGGCACCAACACAGTTATCAAAACTGGTTACGGTTAAAACATAATTGCCTGCTTTTCTTATTTCAATATTACGGGTTGATGCGCCTGTACTCCATAAATATGATTTGTAACCCGGCACGTTTATTTTTAAAAGATTGCCGCTGCATAAATCTTGGTCTTTTGGGAGAAAGGCTGTTGGAAGTTTTGCAATTTCTCTAAAAATAATACGGGCAGATGCTTTGCAGTTGAATGTATTTGTAACTGTAACCTGATAAGTTCCCGGTTTTGTAACGCTGTACTTTTGTGTGGTTGATAAATCCTGCCAGAGATAACTAGTAAAATTTCCAGGATTGAGTAGAATGGTTTGTCCTTCACAAATATTTCTATCGGCACCCAATATTGGCTTTGGTTTTTCACGAACAATTAAATTGGTTATGATTATAGAATCGCAGCCTGCAGCAGTTTTCAGTGTGTCGTAATAAATGCCGGCTTTTGTTTGTGGTGCTCCGCCAGCTAGATAAAATGCGCCTTCGCAAATTTCAACTGCTAGATTGTTGTTTATCCGGTTAATGGTAAGGTTTAAAGTAATGATGATGCTGTCGCAGCCCAACGTATTTAAAACAAGATGGGTATAGGTGCCGGTTGAAGCGTATACTTTATTGCCTAGTGTATATGCAGTGCAGCTTGTAATATTTAGGGCTTGCATAATGGCCGCATTGGGGCATTGCCGCAGTTTTTGAATAAACATTTCGCTTCGCCCTGCCGAGCTGCGGCTTATTTCATCGGGGCCGGGGTCAAAATCTTTGGTTCCTTCATATGTACCTCCAACATAAACATTATCCGATTTATCTACCTTAAGTGAATAACCACTGCCATAAAACAAACCGGTTGACTGAGCCACCCAAATAAATTCTCCTCCTGCATTCATTTTTAAAACAAAAATATCGGGGTCGCCCAAGGCCGTTAATTTATTTTCTGCCGGGCCGGGGTCAAAATCGGTGCTGCCGCTGTAATGGCCGGTAGTATAAATATTATTGGCAACATCAGTTTCAATATCAAATACCTTTTGAAACGATGGGCCTGCTATTTGTTTTACCCAGATTAAATTTAAATCGAGGTCGTATTTGCCAATAAAAACATCATCATCATCAAGGGGCGAATTCAATAAAAAAGTACCACCCAACATATCGAAATTAGCTTCACCATCAAAATGGCCAGTTATATAAATATGGTTGGTTTTATCAAGCTTTAAAGCGCTGCACCGTACCCTGCTGTTGCCCCCCATTTTACCGGCATTAATAAAACCTCCACCATTATTTAGTTTTAAAATATAGCCATCGCCCATGGCAGTTGATGTTAAATTAAAAACTCCCACACCTGGATCAAAATCAACAACAGACCAAAAAAAACCGGTGGTGTACACATTATTCTGCTCATCCAGGTCAATATCAAATGCAACATCTGCCAAAGGGCCTCCAATACGTTTAGCCCATTGTAAATTGCCGTTATCATTCAATTTACATACAAAAATATCTGTTGAGCCAGCCGAAACCAGGTTAAAAACGCCTAAGCCGGGGTCAAAGTCTGCTGTGTTTTCAAAATAACCATTAATGTAAATGTTACCGGAGGCATCCAGTTTAATAGCGTTACAGAAATCATTGGTTGGCCCTCCAAAGCGCTTAGCCCAGATAAAATTTCCGCTGTTATCATATTTACTCACAAAAACATCTTCGTTACCCGCCGAAACCAGGTTTGCAACCGCTGGCCCGGGATCAAAGTCGGTAGTACCGAAAAAGATACCGGTTACATAAATATTACCATTTGCATCTAATGTGAGCGCATTACCAGCCTGGTACCTGAAATCGCCAATGGTTTTGGCCCATATCAGATTACCCGCAGCATCATATTTTGCCATGTAGGCGTCTTCGGCATTAACTGAAGTAAGATTAAAAACACCCGGACCGGCATCAAAGTCTACGGTAGTAGAAAAATAACCGGTGGCATAAACATTTCCTGCACCGTCCAGTGCTATTGCCTTGCAGGCATCATATGAGTTACCCTCCATGGAATTTACCCAATCAAGCTTCACGCTTTGCGACAAAGCTGTAAATGAGCAAAGCAGGCAATATAAGATTGAAAGATGTCTCATCAGTGATAGTAAACGAAATTAAAAGGCAAAAGGTTTGTTATGTTTACAAAAAAGGCATTCTTAAAAATACAAAATCATCAGCATAATAAAAGCGTTATTACATTGTGTATCTTGCAGCTGATGTTTTTTCTGCGTAAAATAAGCTTAACCCGGTTTAAGAATTATCATTTTTCTACTTTTGATTTTACCCAAAGGGTAATTGGCATTTGCGGCCTTAATGGTAAAGGCAAAACCAATCTGCTGGATGCTGCATATTACTGCTGTTTTACCAAAAGTTATTTTACAAAGATCGACGGATTGAATATGCAGTTTGGAAGCGACGGTTTTAGGATTGAGGCCCACACTAAACCCCATCCGCCTGTGCCGGTTGGCGTAGGAACTGAACTGAGCGAAGGTCGAAAGCAGGATGAAATTGTATGCATTTTCAGAGGTGCCGGTAAAAAGGAAATTTTATTGAACGGGGTACAATACACAAAACTGTCGGAGCATATTGGTAAATTTCCGGCAGTAATGATTGCGCCGGATGATATTAGTTTGATAACCGATGGCAGTGAAGAACGGCGAAGGTTTATGGATACCGTACTAAGCCAGATGGATGCAAATTACCTGCAACAACTGGTTATTTACAACAAGGTATTGCTGCAGCGCAACAGTTTGCTTAAAAGTTTTGCCGAGCAGGGAAAAACAGACTGGCAACTGCTTGAAGTGCTGGATGAGCAACTGATTGGCCCAGGTGAATATATATTTGCAAAACGAAAAACATGTACCGAAGCATTGATACCGCTGGTACAAAAGTTTTACCACCGCATTGCTGATAATGATGAACTAATTACCCTGCAATACGAAAGCAGGCTGCACGACAGCAGCTTTTATGACCTGTTGAATAACTACCGGCAAAAAGATTTTTTATCGCAGCGCAGCAATGCCGGTATTCATAAAGATGATATTGTATTTCAGTTAAACGGACAGGTTTTTAAAACCACCGCATCGCAGGGGCAGCGCAAAAGTTTATTGTTTGCATTAAAACTTGCCGAGTTTGAATTACTGAAACAAAACAAAGGTTTTGCCCCATTACTTTTATTGGATGATGTTTTTGAAAAATTAGATGACAACCGAATGCAGCAATTGCTTGATTGGGTTTGCAACGAAAATGAAGGACAGGTTTTTATTACTGATACCCACAAAGAACGGTTGCAGGATGCTTTTGAAAAATTAAATACGCCTTACCAGATAATTGAGTTGTAATAAGTTTCCCGCAAATTTTGCAAACGACGGAGAAAAAAACGAATCTGCGTTTTCTGCGAAATCTGCGGGCAATTAACCTAATTTTGGCCCATGGGAGAAATTTCTTTACAGGATGCCATTAACCAGTTTTTACAAAAAAGCCGTTTAAAAAGCGGTATTCAGGCATTGCGTATAGAAGATGTATGGGAAGAAGTAATGGGAAAGACCGTTGCCAAATATACCGATAAGATACAGATCATAAACGCAACTTTATTTATTACTACCACTGTTGCTCCTTTAAAAAACGAACTGCTTTATCAGAAAGAAAAAATTATTGAAAGGGTTAATGAAGCATTGGGAGAAAAAACGATAAAGGAAGTTGTTATAAAATAGGAATTGGGAATTGGTAATTAGGTTGTCAGCGCAATCAGTTTTTCCTGATTCCTAAATCCAAATTACAAATTACCTTTCACCTGTTCTCTAAACCTTTAACAGTAAACCCTTCGGCTCTTAACAAAGCAATAAGTCCATTTTTACCCACTAAGTGACCGGCCCCAACAGCAATAAAAACCGATTCTTTTTTCATGATTTCTTTGAGCTGAACAACCCAGTTTTTGTTTCGGTTATCCAGTAAAATATCCTGGTTTTCAGTTGTGCCAAATTCGGGATTGTTGATGATGTTTTCAATTTTATCAAGCCGCTGTTCTTTGTAGGCCGTTAACATCAGCTCAAAATATTTTTTCGAAATTTCCATACTGTCAATAGTATGTAACAATTCCCCGGCCTGTTTTTCATAAGGAATACTGTCGAATACCGAAGCCTGAAAAGCCATTGTTTCCAGTCCCTTTATTTCTTTACCATTTGCCTTTGCCATTTGCATGATTGATTCATCAATACTGGCCGTGGTATTGCAAGGCATCATTTTTGAATAAAGCAGGGCAACTAAAAACTCTGGTTTCATTTGCTGAAAAAGACCGATCGGTGTTTTTAAACTGTCCCTAAAAAAATTGCTGACCCGTTTATATTGCTCATCTGTATAAAGATCTTTCAGCTTTTTTCCATCTTTCATATTCATCAGCATGAATGCGCCCAAAATTGTTGACGGATCATCCAGGTCAAGCTCCAGGTAAACTTTATCGCTGTTAACGACGGCCTGCTTTAATGCAGCGCTAAAATGAATATCCTCTTTACAAAGCAGGTGAAAAGTTCCAAACAGGTAGCTGGGTTTTTGTAAACCGTTTCCAGTTATCTCCCACAGCAGCGTATTGCCGGCAGCATCTTTCTTTAAAATGCTATCGTTTGTTTGAGCATTAACAATACTTATGCCTAGTATCAACCCAAATAAATAAAGCAACTTCATTAAAATGTATTTAGCAATAAAAATAGTTGATAAGGTTGATATCGTAACCGTAAAATGTTATATTAGCTAAATATTTACAAATGAAAACACAGGTAACATCGCTGCTTTTTTTAATGATAATTTCATTGCAGGCATGGGCACAAAAAAGCCAGCCAGGATTTGGCAAAGTAGATAAAGCCGACATGGAAATGAAAGACTGCCCCTTTGATAAAGGCGCAGATGCCTTGGTACTTATTGACTATGGCAATATTTATTACGACCGCGGTACAGTTGGTTATTCTATATTTAAAACGGTTTATGAACGCCGCACCCGCATTAAAATTTTGAAAGAAAAAGGTATTTCGCAGGCTGATATTGAGATACCCTACTATACCCACAATAACGAAGAACGGGTTTTGAAATTAAATGCCAACACGTACAACCTGGATGAAACAGGAAAGATTATAACCACCGAGGTTAAAAAAACTTCCATCTACTCAAAAAAGATTGATGGCAATTATTCCAAAATGACCATAACGTTTCCCGAAGTTAAAGTGGGCAGCATCATTGAATATTCTTACAGTATTGAACGTGAAAGTTATGGATTGAGAAACTGGTTTTTTCAGGGCCGTATACCGGTAAGATACAGTGAATACCAGTTAAAGGTTCCGCAGATATTCCGTTTCTCTGTACAGCCTTCGGTTGTAGATCCCATTGAAGATAAGCAGGAAGTGATAAACGAATCTATTTCGATGGATGAAGGATTTGTTGATACCAAATCGCTTAAAAGTAATTACGTTATGCGTAACCTGCCCGGTATAAAAAGCGAACCCTTCATGGGTTCTGCCAAAGATTATATGCAGCGGCTGGAGTTTCAGATGACACAGATCTATTACAGTGAAAACAACATTGTTGATCTTAGTTTAAAATGGGAAGACGTAATTAAAAACCGGCTGAATAAGGAAGATGATTTTGGTTTGCAGCTGGAGAAAACAGTTTCATCAGCTAAATCATTTGTTGAAGAAGCAAAGCAAATAACTGACGCAGAAACAAAAATGAAATTTGTTTACAACCACATTCGTAAAACAATTAACTGGAATGGCGATGAAGATTATATTTATACAGATAACGGAATTGTAAAAACATGGGAAACTAAAACAGGCAATATTGCCGATATAAATCTACTTCTTATAAACCTGCTGAACGAGGCCGGCATCAAGGCCACTCCTATTTTATTCAGCACCCGTGACCATGGGCTTGTTACACCGTTTTATCCTTTTATTAATCAATTTAATGCCGTAATGGCTTATGTAGTAATAAAAGATAAAAGCTTTGTACTGGATGCTACCGATAAGTCAATTAATTATAAACTGGTTCCGGAAAAAGTAGTGAATACGAATGGATTTATTGTTGAAGGTACAGCCGGAAAATGGAAAGATGTGCTTTCTGGAAAAAGCAAATATAAAGTGATGTCGGCCGTGCAGGGCGAAATAGATGAAGCCGGAGTTATGAAAGGTAACGGACTTGTAAATTGCTACGATTATGCAAGAGCACAAAGGGTTAAGGAGTGGACAGAGAACAAACAAAAATTCAAAGATGATTACTTTATTAAATCTTACCCGGCTTTACAGATCGAGGAAATAACCATCAACAATGCAGATGCAGACTCCCTGCCGCTTGAACAAAAGATAAAGTTTAGATCGCAGTTGAACAGTTCGGGCGACTACCGTTATTTTTCTGTCAACCTATTTTCTGATATGGAAAAGAACCCATTTATTGCCGATACCAGGGTTTCGGATGTTGATTTTGGGGTGCCGCAAGACTATTTGCTTTTTGGAAACTATACCATACCTGAAGGTTATATTTTTGACGGGGTACCTGAAAATATTTCCATGACGACATCCGACAATGGGATTGTTTTTAACCGTACCATACAGGTTGAATCTAATTTACTGAATGTGCGGATGACGATAGAATTTAAAAAAACATTTTACACAGCCGACACCTACCCTGAGTTTAAAGAGTTTTATAAAAAGCTTTTTGATAAATTGAATGAGCAGGTGGTGATAAAGAAGAAATAACTGCTATGTGTTCGCCTATTTGTCAATCAGATAAGCTTTATGCTTTTGTAGTTTGTCAATTTGCAGTTTGAAAGAAGGTGAAAAAGTAACGAGTTCTTCCATTTTACTTGAAAAACAATTTAAGATCACAATTGTTACCGGATGATTATCTAGATTTTGCTGAAACATTAAATTCTTATCAATTGTCAATAAAATATCAAATCCGTTTTCAACACAGTATGCCAGTAATTTTCCATTCTTTACTCCGCCCAAGCCTGATTCCCTTACTGTCAACACTTCGAATTCTTCTAAATGTTTTTAAGACGTTTAGTAACACATTCGTCAAGCAAAATTTTCATTGAGAATATTTGAAGATGTTTCAATTAATTTCTGCGACATTTCAAGAACCTTTACAACCTGTTCTTTGCTTACCCCTTCAAAGTCTTCAAGAAAAACCTCAATGGAATCACCGGTTTCTAAATAGTCAAAAAGATTTTTGATGGGCACTCTTGTTCCAAAAAATACAGGAGTGCCTCCTAAAATTTCCGGGTCAATATTTATTACTCTTCCTTCCATTGCTTTAAGTTTATTTGTTATCAAATTTAAGCAATTTTTATTGGCTTACTTCACCCCAAACAAACTCCCACCCTTTTCCCAAAGCCTGTCAATATATTTTTCAACAGCAGGGTCTTTAACAACAGGTGGCGCATGGTGCGGTTTAATACGGGCATCAAATACAAGTGGGCCATTACAGCCCCAATGCTTGTTTTCGTTAAAACTATCAATGCCATACAGATCGTGCGATGGATTGCAGCGGGTAAAAGTTACCCATAAAAAATTGTTGAGTGTTTCGCTTACGAAATCCGAATCGTCACAAATAACAATGAATGGAATGTTTTTTAATTGATCATTGAATATGGAACATTGAGAATTGAGCATTTCCATTTCTGCATGAGCTGTATCGTAATTTGTAAATGCATTTACCTGCAAGGCAATTACACCGGGCTTTACAATGTTTGCATTGCTAAAACCGGTAAGGTTTTGTAATGCCTGCGGTATCTCATTCGCCAGTTCTCTTACCGGTTCTCCATAAGCAGCCAGCACTACCTTACTTCCGCTATTTAATGATGTGCCTGAATAATCAAGTGTATCAATACTGGTGTTGGTGTAAAAATGTATGTCTCTTTTTAAATTGATGCGCTGCAGAACATAAGCCAGGTAAGCTTCAATATTATTTGTGCTTACTGTATTTGTTTCATCTGCGGTTATAAATAAAAATTTAGCAAGGCTTAGTTGCCCAGTACCCAGCACATGATTGGCGATGGTTAAAATTTCGGCCGGTTGTTTGGTTGGCGTGTAAGGTGTATATCTTTCGCTGCCAATGGCAAGCAATAAAGGGTGCACACCGGCAGCATCAACAGCATGCACTTCTTTAAGTCCGGGTATTTCCTGTTGAATGGCTTTGCCGGTCATTTTATGAATGAGTTGACCAAAACTGGTATCTTCCTGCGGAGGCCGGCCCACCACCGTAAAAGCCCAGATGGCATTTTTACGGGCATATACTTTATGCACTTTCATCAACGGAAAATCATGTGCCAAACTGTAATAACCCAAATGATCTCCAAAGGGCCCTTCGGGTTTATTTTCGTTGGGGTAAACTTCGCCGGTAATTACAAAATCAGCATCGGTGCTTATGCAAAAGCCATCTTCATAACAATAACGAAACCTTCTGTTGCCCAACACACCAGCAAATGTCATTTCGCTGATGCCTTCGGGCAGCGGCATTACTGCAGCCACGCTATGCGATGGCGGGCCGCCCACAAACACACTCACTTTAAGCGGCAATCCTTTTTTATTGGCTTTGTTTTGATGCACGCCAATACCACGATGCAATTGATAATGCAGGCCAATTTCTTTATTCGGTTCGTAGTCGTTACCAGATAATTGAATACGGTACATTCCCAAATTTGCATTCATAATGCCGGGCTTGTCAATATCTTCGGTGTAAACCTGCGGAAGCGTAACAAAAGCACCACCATCCATGGGCCAGTGTTGTATTTGAGGAATGTCGGTGATTTTTATTTCTTCAAACAAAACCGGTTTTTGCAGTGGATTTTTTTTAGGCAGAGCTTTTAACGCTGCCAATCCTGCGCTGAAATTTTTAATAGGACTTTTGATGGCTTTAACCGGATCATCTTTAAACTCAATAAGTTGTTGAACGGTTTGTAAAGTATTTCTGAAAATGAATTCGCTTCTTGCAAGTGTACCAAAAATATTGGATGCAGCTCTGAATTTGGAGCCTTTTACATTTTCAAAAAGTAAAGCAGGTCCGGCGGCTTCATACACACGTAGGTGAATGGCCGCCATTTCCAGGTAGGGATTCACTTCTTCTTTAATGCGGATAAGCTGTCCTTCTTTTTCAAGATCGAGTAAACATTCTTCTAACGATTTATAGGCCATGCATATGTATTTCGGTACAAATGTAAAACACAATTGCAGGAGTATTGTTGCAAAAAGAGCATGAGAGAATTTTATTTCTTCAGATACATCACTTCCTTTACCAGCTTAACCGTTCTTGCTACATCGGGTAAATAAAGTGCAACGAGGTTTGGTGCGTAGTGCATGGGTGCATCTGCAGAGGTTATCCTGCGGATGGGAGCATCCAGGTAATCGAATCCTTCTTTTTGTATGCGGTAAGTTATTTCTGATGATACAGATGCAAAAGGCCATTGTTCTTCAACTATAACAAGCCTGTTAGTTTTTTTAACGCTTTCCAGTATGGTAAACCAATCCAGCGGGCGAATGGTAGCCAGATCAATTACTTCAGCCTCAATACCTTCTTTGGCCAGTTCTTCTGCAGCACCTAAAGCCACTTTCATCATTTTATTAAAAGAAACGATTGTTACATCTTTACCTGCTCTTTTAATAAATGCTTTCCCGATTGGCAAAAGGTATTCTTCTTCAGGTACTTCGCCCTTTTCGCCATACATCACTTCGCTCTCCATAAAAATAATAGGATCATCATCACGAATAGCGCTTTTTAATAAACCCTTTGCATCATAAGGATTAGAAACAGAAATAACTTTTAAACCGGGAATATTTGCATACAATGCTTCAAAAGCGGTTGAATGTTGGGCTCCTAACTGGCCTGCACTGCCATTGGCGCCACGAAAAACAATGGGGCATCCAACCTGTCCGCCACTCATGGCCAGCATTTTAGAAGCTGTGTTTAATATTTGATCTAAGGCCAGCACAGCAAAGTTCCAGGTCATATACTCTACAATGGGCCGTAACCCGTTTTGGGCTGCACCAACAGCAATTGCAGTAAATCCAAGTTCGGCAATGGGTGTATCAATTACTCTTTTTTCACCAAATTCTTCCAACATACCCTGGCTTACCTTGTAGGCGCCATTGTATTCGGCCACTTCCTCTCCCATTAAAAACACACGTTCATCTCTACGCATTTCTTCCTGCATGGCTTCTCTCAGGGCTTCTCTAAAGGCAATTTGTCGCATCGGTTTATTTTATTTATGGTTGCAAATTTATCTTATCAGGGGCAGATGAACAAATTGATATTTTAGAAGTGCTTATAAGCAAAAAGTGCCGACTCAAAAGTTATAAGCCGGCACTTCCTTAACAAAAAAATTAAATGTTTTCTATCACCATAGCACTTGCTCCGCCACCACCATTACAAATACCTGCTGCACCATATTTTGCATTGTTCTGTTTTAGTACATGCAGTAAAGTGACAATTATTCTTGCGCCGCTGCAACCCAAAGGATGCCCCAAGGAAACTGCTCCGCCGTTTACATTTACTTTTGCAGGATCCAGTTTCATACGCTTACTGTTTTCTATCCCAACAACGGCAAATGCTTCATTCAGCTCCCAATAAGCTATGTCTTCCATTTGTAAACCTGCTTTTGCTACTGCTTTTGGTACCGCAATCGACGGCGTTGTGGTAAACCATTCAGGAGCCTGCTCTGCATCTGCATAACTTACAATTTTACCAATAGGTTTTAAACCCAGTTCATCTGCTTTTTCTTTGCTCATTAAAACCAATGCAGCCGCACCATCGTTCATGGTAGATGCATTTGCTGCTGTCACAGTTCCATCTTTCTGAAAGGCCCCTTTCAGTGTGGCAATTTTATCAAACTTTACATTAAAAGGTTCTTCATCTTTGGCAAAAATAACGGGGGCTCCACTGCGTTGTGGTATTTCAACCGGCACAATTTCATCGGTAAATTTTCCGGCTTCAACTGCTGCCTGGCTGCGCTTGTAGCTTTCAATGGCAAATGCATCCTGCTCTTCACGGCTTACGTAGCAGGTAGATGCACAAAGTTCGGCGGCATTGCCCATGGCTTTGCCATCATACACATCTGTAAGGCCATCTTTTGCAAGTCCGTCAATCAATTGTGTGTTGCCGTATTTATTTCCCCAACGCATGCTATCCACATAAAAAGGAACATTGCTCATGCTTTCCATACCTCCTGCGACAACAATATCAGCATCGCCCAGTAAAATACTTTGTGCAGCCTGTGCAATGGCTTTCATACCGCTGGCACAAACTTTATTTATGGTTGTGCAGTTTACTTCGTTGGGCAGGCCTGCAAATTTTGCGGCCTGCCGTGCAGGTGCCTGTCCCAGGTTGGCCTGTATGACAGAACCCATCAGCACATCGTTTACAAGTTCGGATTTAACGCCTGCTTTTTCTAAAGCTCCCTTTATTGCAAATGCGCCTAATTGTGTAGCAGTAAATCCTTTTAAAGAACCGCCAAAACTTCCTATCGGTGTTCGTACGGCAGAGATAATGTATACTTCTTTCATATAGCCTTAAAATTTAGATTGCAAAGGTAAGAATATTGCAAGTAGCCAAAGCAACCTTTAAGGTATTTTAAGCAACTACATAAATTGAATTTGTTAAGAAATGCTGCTGCAATTTATAAAAATTAAAACTTCATTTCGTTTATTGTTTTTATATTGTATCCCTAACTCTTTAAACAAAATCCATGAAACTGCTTTCTTTTATTTTGTCACTGACTGTCATTACTGTATTTATTGCTTGTACAAAAAAAGCAAGCCCGGCTAAGATTGTACTAACTACGTACACTGTTGATATATTACCATTGGTTCAGGCTAAATGTACTCCTTGTCACCTTCCGTCTAAAGGAGGTAATAAGGGCAATTTTGAAAATTATGAGTCGGCTAAAAATTATGCTGCACAAATGCTTGACAGGGTAATGATAGCTCCCGGACAAAGAGGATTTATGCCGAAAAATCATGATAAACTTGCCGACACAGAAATAGCACTGATTAAAAAGTGGATTGACCAGGGAGTGCTGGAAAAATAAGATAAATATTGAGTTATAAAAGAGACGTTAATTCAGATATTGACGTCTTTTTGTTTTATAAATTGCCACTCCTTTTAATTTTGAGATTTAATTCTTGGATCAACAATCCTGTATAGTGTATCTGCAAATAAATTGATGATGATAAAAATACAGGCGCTTATTAATACCGATCCCATCACAACGGGGTAATCTAATTTTTCCAGCGCATCCACGGTAATTTTTCCAATGCCATTCCAGCCAAAAATATATTCTACAAAGAATGCGCCTGCAAGCAGTTCGGCAAACCAACCGGTTATAGCAGTAATAACTGGATTAAGTGCATTGCGTAATGCATGTTTAAAAATGATGGCATTTTTACCCAATCCTTTTGCATAAGCAGTGCGGATATAATCCTGGCCCAGCACATCCAGCATAGAACTTCTTGTTAACTGTGTAATAATAGCCAACGGCCTTATACCCAGCGTAAATGCAGGCAGGATAAGGTTTTTAAGGCTTAAATATTTTTCACCGGTTACTTCATCAATATCAAACCAGCTACCGGTTAAATTTAAACCGGTAAAGCCATGCAATACAATACCAAAGAAATAAGCAATAATAATTGCCATAAAAAATGAGGGGGCCGATATGCCGGCAATGCTGGAAAAAACCGCAGTTGTATCCATCCAGGTTCCTTTTTTAACAGCAGCAATTACGCCTAGTAAAATACCGATAATTGTAGCAAAAAGCATGGCGGCTATCGCCAGGATCAATGTGCCCGGTAATGCATCCATCAACACTTTACCAACTTCTTTTTTAGTTTGATAACTTTTACGTAAGTATGGAACCTTGATGCCGAATTTTGTATCCCTTCCAATAAATATTCCCTTCAGTTGCTTTTTTTCAATATCAGCTTTGCTGTGAAAACAAACCGGAGATACATCGTTTACATACAAAACAAACTGTTTCCACTTTGGTTGGTCTAGATAGAGGTCGCTGCGGATATTGTCCATTGTTTTTTTATCGCCGGTTTGCCCAACAATCATACGGGCAGGGTCGCCAAAACCCTGGAACATAACAAAGACAAGTACGACTACACCAAGCAGTACAAGCAATGAGTATAAAAGTTTTTTTAGAATGTACGACAAAGGTTAATATTTAATATTGAACAGGTAATATCGAATATTGAATGGCGAATATTTTTATTTCACTGTTTTAAAATAATCAAGAGCAGCCCACTTATTTTTCACAACTGGACCATTCATTAAAAATAGTGTAGGATTCACTCTGGCGGCAGTTTTAATGGCTGTTGCATCGCAGCTTAAAATTAAAATTGATTTATCTTTTATCAGCTCCCCTGCCTTTTTGGGATCTGCCGTTACCAGGTAAACCGGAACAAGACTTTTGGCATGTAACAGTTCAAAATTGTTAATCCATTTTATATTCTTATCAGTAAAGTCTTTCGCAAATAACAAATAGTACTCACCTTGCTGGCTCAGTATCGCTTCTGTTGTATCATTGCCGCTTTCAGTTTTTAAAATAAAATCATTGATTAAAGGAATATTATTTTTTCCCTTTTCAACCAACACCTGTTTCCTGTCAACAAATTCCCAGGTACTGTCGGGCAAAGCACTTACTGCAAACTCTTTGCTCTCGCCGTTTTTTTTATAAACAAACGTGTAATCAAACTTATCGGGCACCGCATCTTTGGGCATTTTACGCAATTCCAGCAAGTTGTTACCAACTTTAAAAGGAAGACAGTCTTTTAAAGGTAAATGGTTTAAAACATACCACTGCAGTGCTAAAACAGCAAAAAGCGAAAGTAAAAACAGACTGATGCTGATTGTATTTGAGAAAAGAGGGTTGATATATTTTCTACCAAATAAGATCAGCAGCACCAAAATCAGCAACACAATATCTTTTGTAAATGTTTGTATGGGTGTAAGCGGAATACAATCGCCAAAGCAGCCACAGGCCCTTATCTTGCCACTAAATAAAACATAACTGGTAAGAAATGTAAAAAACAGCATCAACAAAAGCAGCAGCCAGGAAACCATGTTTTTTCTCCACCCAAGCAATAACGCAACACCCAAAACAACTTCCAGTGTAATCATTAAAATAGAGAACATCAGTGCCTGTCCATCTAACCAACTCATTAAGCCTTTCATGATGCCGGCATTTGCCCAGGCCTCAAAAAATTCCTGCATTTTATAAGCAAGGCCTAATGGATCTATTGCTTTTACAAGGCCTGAAAAAATAAATAATATACCCACTAAAACCCTTGCTGTGTTTACTACCGCTTTCATAATTGCTATATTTTATTCTGTTTATGATTCAGCCCGCTTTAAGCGTCCCGACTCCTAATGTTTTTTTTCCTCAATTAAAATAAGACCAAATACAGCATAGTTGATTATGTCGTAAAAGTTGGCATCAATACCTTCGCTGATGATTGTTTTTCCTTTGTTGATCAATATCTGTTTGATACGTAGAATTTTTGCCAATATCAGGTCAACAAAGCTTTCCTGACTCATTTCACGCCATGCTTCGCCGTAATCGTAATTCTTATCCTGCATCAGTTTCTTTGCAATCACAACCTTTTCATGGTACAATTGCTCAACCGTTTCATAAGGGAGTTCTTCCAGCTCATCATCGTTTATATCAAGCTGTATTAAACCAATAATGCCATAATTCAATATCCCTTTAAATTCGCTCAGAATATCATCATCAATTTTTTGTGTACCGTTTTCCTGAATGGTGCGGATGCGTTTTGCTTTTATATAAATCTGATCGGCAACAGAAATGGTTCTGTACACCCTCCACGAAGTGCCGTAATCTTTTGTCTTTTGTAAAAAAATTGTTTTGCAGCTTGCTACTGCGCTATCGTATTGCTGGTTTGTATTCATGCGTTTCTTTTATTGATTTTGGCCATGTGGAACCTGACTGCCGTCAGACAGGTTCCCCCGTAATTTTTTCTTTTTACTATCAACGCTTCTATGGCTCATTTCATGTATCAATTTGTAACTTGTGCGATATTTTATCAAAAATAATTGAAAAAGATTTGATGAACAGCATAAACTGCAAGGGAAAACTTTTAAGTCTGGATGAGCCGGTTGTAATGGGTATTATTAATGCCACCCCCGATTCGTTTTACGAAGGCCATTTGAAAATGCCAATCAATGAGTTGTTGAATCTTGCCGGTAAAATGATAGCTGATGGAGCCGCTATACTTGATATTGGCGGATTAAGTACGCGGCCGGGAAGCCAACCTGTTTCTATTCAGGAAGAAACAGATCGGGTGTTGCCGGTAATTGAAAGTATTCTTGTTGCTTATCCGGATATTATTTTATCAATAGATACTTATAACGGTACTGTGGCCAAAGCCGCAGTATTGCAGGGAGCCGCTATTATAAACGACATAAGCGGAGGAAATCTGGATGTTGATATGATTGATACTGCAGCAGTTTTAGGGGTTCCATACATATGCATGCATATGCTGGGCACACCGGCAACCATGCAACAGGAAGCCGTTTATGAAAATGTTGCTAAAGAAGTGCTTGATTTTTTTATCAATAAAATTGATGCCTGTAACAGGGCCGGCATTAAAGATATTATTATTGACCCTGGGTTTGGTTTTGCTAAAACCATTGAACACAATTTTCAATTACTGAAGCAACTGGCTGTTTTAAAAATTACCGGCAAACCAATACTGGCGGGTTTATCCAGAAAAAGCAGCATTTACAAAACGTTGGGCATAACTGCAGCCGAAGCGTTAAATGGCACCACGGTTTTAAATACCATGGCGCTTATGAATGGTGCATCTATATTAAGGGTGCATGATGTAAAGGAGGCTGTGGAAGCTGTAAAACTTTTTAAAGCCTACAAAAAAGCGCCCTGAACTTGTCCAGAGCGCCAGATATTTTAAATTTTTATTTTCTTAGTTACCTTTTTTGGCTGTATCCGCAACGGGCGCCTGACTTTGTTGCTGTGCTTTACGCATCATTTCTTCCTGCATAGCCTGCATCTTTGCCATATAAGCTTCTTCGTTTACTACATCAACCACTTCAATATCAAAAATCAGGTTTTCGTTTGATTTAATTTTTTCTCCATTTCCGTTTACACCATAACCCAGTGATGATGGGATATAGATGGTAGCTTTCGATCCTTTCTTAAGCTGCATCAAAGCATCTGTCCAGCCTACTATAATTCCCCCAAGGTCTCCAATATTTACTGCAAGCGGTTGCAAAGGCTGACCTGGTCTTAATTTCGGATCTGTGTTAGAATCAAAAACCTTTCCACTGTCTAACGTGCGACCTGTATAATTTACAAGTGCAACATCTGTATTGCTGATAGTTGCTCCCGTTCCTTCTGTAGAAACGGCAATAAAAGTACCCCATTTGGTCTTTTGTGCCTTTACATTATTTTTTGTAAGGTATTCTTCAATGATCTTACCATCGGTTGCCATCTGAGCTTTTTTATCTATAAGCCCTTTTTCAATTTCTTCTATTTGTTTTTTGAAAATCCTTGGCTTAGCCATGGCGTTTTCTGCTTTATTGGCGCTGTCAGCCTGTTCTCTGGTTTCAAAAATATTCAGCAGTTTTACATGCGTGTACAGGTATTTGCCTTTCTTCATAAAATCGGGCATAACATTTTTTGGATCCTTAAATACTGAATCTGTAAGCAGCCTGATAACAAGACTATCGCCTTTTCTCATTTGCTTCAAAACATTAAAATAAACAAGTGGTGTATTTACAGAATCCAACACCTGTATCCTCGACATGTAATCACGTGTGTCGGTTAAAACAGTGTCTTTAGTACCATTATATACCTGCTTGATATGAATCTGAATATAGTTTCCGTAACCAACTGTTTTTCCGCTTCCAGAAGTGATGAGCTTGTATTCAAGTCCATCTGCTTTTTTAAAAGAACCGGTACAGGCAGATAATGCCAGCATACAAATTGCAGCCAAATAAATAAATTGCTTCATTGTGTGTATTTTTTTTTTGTTTTAAAATTGATAAGTACTTAATTGTTCTTTGTTGTCTTTAATGGCTTCTTTAAAATGCAGCACTACTTCCTCTAGCGGTTCTTTATTAAAACCACCTGCGGCATTAAAATGCCCGCCACCATTAAAATATTTTCTTGCAAAAGTATTTACATCAAAACCTCCTTTACTCCTGAAGGAGCTTTTACGTTCCTCTCCCCTGTCTATGATTACTACTGCCAGTTTGATACCCTGAATACTTAAACCATAATTTACCAACCCTTCCGTATCGCCTGTTTTTACGTTGTACTTAATCAAATCGGCCTGTGTAATACTCATCAGCACGGTGTTGTACTCATAAAAAACCTCCATTCGGTTTGATAGTACATGCCCGATAAACCGAAAACGGTTTTCTAAAAAATTATCAAACAATGCCTCATGTACATGGCTATGTTCAAGACCTCTCAGTTTTAATTCGTATACCATTTTATGTACACTCGCCTTGGTAGACGGAAAACGGAATGACCCTGTATCTGTCATTACCCCGGCATATAAACATTCGCCAATTACTGCATCAATTTTGTCGATGTTACCAGATTCTACTATAAAATCAAACACCATTTCTGCGGTAGAACTTTTGTTTACATCACTTATTCCATAAGCAAAATATTCAGTCTGAGGTTCCTGGTGATGATCGATCAGTATCCTGTCACCCGTTGCCTGTTTAAGTTTTTCCTCCATCCTTTTGGTACGGCTGAGGATGTTGAAATCCAGGCAAAATAACCAATCGGCATCTTCAATCAATGCATCAGCCTTACTAACCTGACTTTCGTAATCCAATACTTTATCGCAATCAGGCATCCAGTTTAAAAAATCGGCCCAGTTTGTAGGCGATATTACGGTACAGCTATGCCCCAACTTGTTTAGAAAATGATAAAGCCCCAAAGTAGAGCCCATTGCATCGCCATCGGGCTTTTGATGCATGGTGATCACCACTTTTTTGGACTGGTTCAGTAAAGGAAAAATGTTTTTAATAGCTTCCATAAAGGGCGCAAAAGTAGTATAAAACAGGTTATAAAACAATTGAAGAGTGAAGAATATAAAAATATCGAATGTAGAATTTTAAATTTCCGTAAACCTTTAACAACATTCGGTATTCACCATTCTACATTCAACATTGCTTTCCTATCTTTACGGCTCAAAAAACATTAATAATGAGTAACAGAACTTTTACGATGATTAAGCCCGACGCTACCCGCAATGGAAGTACCGGCGCTATTTTACAAATGATCAATGCTGCAGGCTTTCGCATAGTAGCCATGAAAATGACTAAATTAAGTAATGAAAAAGCAGGTGAATTTTATGCAGTGCATGCCGCCAGACCTTTTTATGGAGAACTGGTTGATTTTATGAGCAGTGGCCCAATTACAGCAGCTATTCTTGAAAAAGACAATGCAGTTGAAGACTTTCGTAAACTGATTGGTGCAACCAACCCTGCTGAAGCAGCTGATGGAACAATACGTAAACTGTTTGCAGCCTCTATAGGAGAAAATGCAGTGCATGGCAGCGACAGCAACGAAAATGCAATAATTGAAAGTGATTTCTTCTTTAGTAAACTGGAGCAGTTTCAATAAACCTATAATATTATAATTGGCAATGCCCCTGTTTCCAGGGGCATTTGTTTAAATCAATCTTTTGAGGTTTGATTTTGTCTATAAATTACAACGACTGAATAACCAGTTTATTGTAATATTTATAAAAATTCTAACCCTGCATCAAGCAATTATTTTTACTTGATATTTCAAACATGATACTCGCTCTAAAGCGGAAAGTTGTAGATTTGAGTAACGGCTATCAGGGATTTTATCTTTGTAAAGCAAAACTATATGAAGAATATTAAGTTAATTGAAGTGCCTTCTGAAATTGGAGCCGGCACCCGGGGCGCCAGTCTGGGCATTGAAGCAATTAAGATTGCTGCACTCGATTTTATGAGTAATTTTTTTGTTCATTTCCCTTCTGAAAAAATTGAAGTGGAAAACCAGTTACTCTACGAACCTATTCAATCGCCGTATGCCAAACGCATGCACGGTGTATTGAACATGACAGAACGGATCAGTAAGGCTGTTGCAGATTCTATTAAGGGGCATTTTTTTCCGGTGGTGCTCAGCGGCGATCACAGCAATGCAGCAGGTACAATTGCCGGCATTAAAATTGCAAAACCTAAAAGCAAACTGGGGGTAATATGGATTGATGCACATGCCGACCTGCACACACCACACACAACGCCATCGGGCAATGTACATGGTATGCCCATGGCTGCATCTATTGCAGAAGATAATATGGAAATGAGTGTGCATGGTTTGGATGAAAAAACTGCCAGGCAATGGGAGCAGTTAAAAAACATGGGTAAGATATCTCCTAAAGTTTTGCCAGAGGATGTTGTTTTTATTTCTTTGCGTGATTTTGAAAAAGAAGAAAAGCACCTGATTGAAAAGCATGGTATGAAAGTGATTACTACTGCCGAAGTCAGGCGTAATGGGGCTGAAAATGTTAGTCGTAAGGTGTTAAGATACTTAAGCGACTGTACTGATATTTATATAAGTTTTGATGTGGATAGCCTGGATTCCAGTATTTCGAAGGGCACCGGAACGCCGGTGAGCAACGGTTTACGTGAAAGAGAAGTAGAAGACCTGATCAGTAAATTTATGCAGAACCGTAAAATATGCTGTTTTGAAATTACTGAGGTAAATCCCACATTGGATAAAGAAAACCTGATGGCAGAAATTGCCTTCAACATTTTACAAAGAAGTGTGAATGTGCTGATGATGAACTAAAACGCAGACACGCCTGCGGTAGGCAGGTCAAAAATTATTAAAAATGATTACGCAGATTATTAAACAAAAAGTATTTTTATCAGCAATAGTAATTTTAATTACGGGTTCTGCATTTGCGCAGCGAAAAGATTTTTATACTGAGTCAATTAAGGCTTATCAAAAAACGTATGTTGACAGCCACAAAGTTGTAAAAGGAAAAGATAAGAAATCATTTCACTTCTTTTCCATAAACAAAGCTTATAATGTTAACGCTTATTTTGAAAGAGTTTTTGATACCGTTGGTTTTACGATGGCAACATCAGCCGGCACTGTAAAATATTATTATAAATACGGCAGGCTTGATTTTATAATTGATGGTGAGGAATGCGTGTTATTCGTTTACCAGGGCAAAGAACTGATGCAAACGGAAACATACAAAGACTATTTATTTGTTCCCTTTACCGACGCTTCAACGGGCAACCAAAGTTATGGCAGCGGACGTTACCTGGAGTTTTATAAAAAAGATATAGAAGGAGATTCTTTGCAAATAGATTTTAATAAAGCTTACAATCCTTACTGTGCCTACGCTACCGGTTATAAATGTCCCATACCTCCAAGGGAGAACAGGTTACCCATTGCCATAAAAGCTGGTGAAATGAATTTTGGCAAATCGCATTGATCATGCAGAACACGGCAAGAGTTGTAAGACAGAAATTTTTTCCTGGCCATAAAATAAAAAGCCGAAAGTAAAAACTTCCGGCTTCAAACAATATAAATCGAAAATATTTACATGCCCGGAGACAGTTTTTTAGATTTTAATCCTGCAAGTGATGGATCTAATTCAATGGCTTTATCACACATCTGCATACCTCTTTCTACCATACCCTTCTTCTGAAAACAAAGCCCTGCCTGGTATAAAGCTTTGCCATCCTTCATATCCATTTCAAGCAATTTTTGGCAAAAGTCTAATGCTTTGTCATAATTTTTACTATCGTAAAATGCTGCAGCTACGTCTCTTATTAACTCCTTGTCACCCGGCCTGCGGTTAACCAGGTCACTTAACAGCTTATCGCCATTTTCAAAATCGCCGCTGTAAACATAGGCAAAGCCCAGGTTTTCATTAAAATCGTTTCCTCTGGTAAAACCAAGGTCTGCAGCTTTGGTATATGCTACAACCGCTTTTTTGTAATTATTGTTATTAGAATAAAGTAAACCCAGTTCAAAAAACCATTTGCTTTTTTTATCATCAAGCAGCACAGCATTTTCGTACCAGTTAATGGCTTTGGGTTCCACTCCCATGGCCAGGTAATTGCTGGCTAATGTGTAAACAATCTCTGCATCTTTTGGATTTTTGTTAGCCAGCGACAGCAGTAATTTTTCGGCCTTTCCATAATCTTCCATATAGTAATAGCACATGGCAATTATCTTGTCTTTATTGCTGCAGGTTTTACATTTTTGCGCCAGATCAAGCGCATTCTGATATTGCCTGTAATTAAAGTAAATATTGGTGAGTTCTTTTACTACTGTTTCATTTTGAGAATCCAGTTCCAGTGCCTTTGTAAAATCTGCTTTGGCTGCGTCGGTTTTACGCATTTCATTGTTGGCATATCCGCTCTCAATATAAGCTTCTACAAAACGAGGGTTCAATTGAATAGATTTGGCGAAATAATTTGAAGAAACCAGGTAACGTTTGGCTTTTTTTTCTTCCAGACCTTTTTGAAAATAGAATTGCGAACTATCAGATATTTGGGCATATGCACTAACTGCAAATGCTGTAACGCTAAGTAACGCAAGGATTTTTTTCATATGGGTGAGGTAACAAAGATTATTCCAATTATTGGAGGATTATACCTCCTAACGCCGGAAGGTGAAGATTTATTTCATAAATCCCCTTCTTTTTATCCACCAAAGTAACTATTGGTGCAGGGTTGTACACGTTGCCGGTTCCCCAGTATTGCTTACTGTCGCTGTTAAAAATCTCCGTCCATGCTGCTTTTCCTTTTACGGTTATTTTCCAATCCTTTCGTACCACTGGCGTCATATTTAAAACTACCAGTACGTTATTATTCTTGTTTTTACCTTTTCGCATATAAACTATTACTGATTCTTGGCGATGATCCAGGTCAATCCATTCAAACCCTTTTGTATCAAACTGTAGCTGGTGAAGTGCCGGTTCATTTTTATACAGGTGGTTTAAGTCCTTCACACAATCCTGCATTTGCTGGTGACAATCAAACTGCAGCAGTTCCCAATCCAGTTCTGATTTATAATTCCACTCAGTTGTTTGGGCAAATTCGTTGCCCATAAACAAAATCTTGGCTCCGGGGTGTGTAAACATGTAAGTATAAAGCAACCGCATAGTTGCAAACTTCTGCCATTCATCGCCCGGCATTTTGTAAACCATTGGGCTTTTGCCATGCACTACTTCATCATGACTGAAGGGGAGCATAAAATTTTCATCATAATAATACATCATGCTAAACGAAAACTTATTCTGTTGAAACTGGCGCATCACCGGGTCCATCTTAAAATAATCAAGCGTATCATGCATCCAGCCCATCATCCATTTCATGCCAAACCCAAGCCCGCCATGGGTTGTGGGTTTTGATATTTTTGGCCAGTCGCTTGCTTCTTCTGCAATGGTTTGCACATCCGGAAAATCACGATAAACCGTTTCATTAAAATGCTTGATGAATTCGATGGCTTCCAGGTTGCCATTACCACCAAACTTATTAGGTGTCCACTCCCCTTCCTTACGTGAATAATCTAAACGTAAAATTGAATTCACTGCATCAACCCGTATGCCATCAATATGAAACTGATCGAGCCAGAAACGTGCACTGCTTATTAAAAAAGATCTTACTTCTCCCCTTTCGTAATTAAAAATATAACTGTTCCAGTCCTGGTGATAGCCTTTGGTCATATCGGCATATTCGTAGGTGTGTGTACCGTCGAACATAAACAACCCATGAGCATCGTATGGAAAATGAGAAGGTACCCAGTCCAATATAACCCCAATATCCTGCTGATGAAAAGCATCAATCAAATCCCTGAAATCGTCTGGCGTACCAAAACGTGATGTAGCTGCAAAATAACCGGTGCCCTGATAACCCCAACTGCCATCAAACGGAAATTCCATCACTGGCATCAGCTCCACATGTGTAAAGCCCATTTTTTTAACATAAGGTACCAAATGCTTCTTTAACTCCACGTAACTATTGTAACTTTCTTCGTCTGTTTTAACCGGCCGCATCCAGCTACCCAAATGCACTTCATACACACTCCAGGGCGCACTAAGTGCATTGTGTTTTTTTCTTTTTTTCATCCAGTCAGCATCTTTCCAATCGTGTTGTGTTTGCCAGGTTATAGAAGCAGTTGCTGGCCTCAGTTCGCAATACTGACCATACGGATCTGTTTTTTTTATCACAGCACCTTTAAAGCCATTAATATAGTATTTGTAAGTTTCTCCAGCTTTTATATTGGGTACAAAACCCTCCCAAATGCCCGATTTATCTAACCTTACAAAAAGCGGATGCAGTTGTTCTTTCCAGCCATTAAACTCACCAATAACCGAAACTTTTGTTGCATTGGGAGCCCATACCGCAAAATAAAAACCATCAGTATTTAAAACATGCAGGCTGTGGCTGCCAAATTTTTGATAGCCGTTATAAAAAGTACCGTTTTTAAAATTCACTATGTCTTCATCGTTAAACAGGGAGTAATTCCAAACGGGTTTTTGCGAATCAATAAAATACTGGTCTTCGTATTTCAAAGGCAGAGCATTATCCGTTTTATCTTTTTCTAATGCTGCATTTTTTACCGGTTGTTGCTTGGATGTTGCCATTTATAGAAATGCTGTTTTATAATCTGTTATTACAACGACTTTTGATTTAACGTAAATTTAAGAATTACGATTTAGTTTATTAGATTAATTGTTTCATTTTTAAATAAGAATTTAGTTTAGCCATTAAAACCAATCCAACTACTGTATGTCAAAACTTACTGCAAGTTTGCTTTTCATTCTATTTTTTTCATTTAAGTCGCACGGGCAATTAATTGCCGTATCAGGTGTTGTTGAAGATACTGTTAATCAAAAAGGCGTTCAAAATGCGGTTGTGGCCGTACTTTACGCTAAAGATTCGGTATTGTATAAATTTGTCCGGACGGATGCTGAAGGAAAATACAGACTCAATAACCTGAAAACGGGTGATTATTTAATAATGACCACACACCCCTATTTTGCAGAAGTAATATTTAAATTAGGTATTGCCGGAACAGAAACAACAATTCCTAAAATCGCACTCACTTCAAAAAGTAAATTACTGGAAGAGGTGATTGTTAAAACAGGTTCGCCCATAAAAATTAAAGGCGATACTACAGTTTACACAGCCGATAGTTTTAAAGTAAGGGCTGGCGCTAATGTACAGGAGTTATTGCGTAAGTTACCCGGAATAACTGTAGATAAGGACGGAAAGATAACTGCCATGGGTGAACAGGTAAAAAAGGTATTGGTTGATGGTGAGGAATTTTTTGGTGATGATCCAGGTATTGCCACAAAAAATTTACGGGCTGATATTGTTAAAGAAGTGGAGGTTTTTGATAAAAAAAGCGATCAGGCCGCTTTTACCGGCATTGACGATGGCATAAAAGATAAAACCATCAACCTTAAACTGAAGGACAATGCCAAGAAAGGATATTTTGGAAAAGCGGAAGCAGGTACCGATTTTAAAAACTACTATAACAATAGTGTGATGGCCAATGCCTTTAAGGGTAAACGAAAAATTGCAGCTTACGGCATAATGAGCAATACCGGGCAAACAAATTTAGACTGGGATGACCGTAATAATTATGGCGGTGGTATGGGCGATAATATGGAGGTGCAGGACAATGGTGATATTTTATTTACTGGGGGCGGTGGAGACGATAATTACTATGGCGGCCGTGGTGGTATACCGCAAAACTGGAATGGTGGATTTCATTACAGCAATAAATTTAATAACAATAAGCAAACGCTTAATAGTGGTTACAAAATTACAAAGGTAAACAGCCCAAGCGGCGAACGGAATTTTACCACCAATTTCACAGGCGATTCTTCCTTCAATTCAAATAGCATAGCTGATGGGTTTTCAACAAAATTAAAGCAGAGCCTGAACCTTAGTTTTGAAACAAATATAGACTCTTCAAACTCGTTGAAATTTACAGCCCGTGGTAATTTAAATAACACAAAAAACAGCAGTAATTACTTTCTTAAGTCAACCAGCGATAAATTACAGCCAATTAATAGTATTGAAAGACACACCAAAGGCGAATCAGATAATTCGGCATTTAATACCAGCCTGCTCTGGAAACATAAGTTTAAAAAACTTGCCCGTACGCTTACGCTTAATGTAGGTTATAATCTTGCCCGTACAAAATCCGACACTTACCTCAATTCAAAAAATGAATATTACAAAGGAGGTGTATTAAATAGTAATGATACCACCGATCTGGAAAATATAAAGAATAATAACACCAATTCATTTACAACAAATATTACTTATACCGAACCCATTGCCAAAGACCTTTTCCTTTCTTTTAATTATGCTTTTGCGCTTACCGGCAATGAGAATGAAAGAACGAGTTTTTCGAAAGATCTCAATAATAAATACAATGTTCGAATTGATTCATTAACCAATTCATTTTTATTTAAACAGGTAAGCCATAAGCCTGGCCTAAGTTTCAGGATGGTGAAGAAAAAATACAATTATAGCGTTGGTTTGGCAGTATCAAACACTTCTTTTAAACAGGACAACCGTACACAAAACCTTTTCCGCAAATATAGTTTCACTAATTTCTTCCCAAGTGCATCTGTTTACAAAAAATTATCGGGCAACGGAGGTATCCGTATTAATTACAACGGTTCCACCAGGGCTCCATCGCTTGATCAGTTGCAACCAATTGTTGACAATACCGATCAGGTTAATCAATACATTGGCAACCCCGATCTTAATCAATCATTTACACACAATTTTAACCTGAATTATAATTTTTACAATGTTTTACAGGAAAAAGGAATGTGGATGGGTATTTACGGAAATTTTGTTCAAAATGCATTTGTAAATGAAAGAAACATTGATGCTTTTGGAAAATCAATCTCCCGTACCGTAAATGCAAATGGCAATTATTATGTTAACCTCTATTCCAATTATAATTTTAAAATTAAGAAACCCAACATCCGGATTTCTTTTGGGCCTAATGGTAACCTGTCAAGAAATATTTCATTCTTAAACAACCAAAAGGCGGTAAATACCAACTCAAACTACGGTTTAAGATTTGGCATAAGCAAAGAAAAAGAAAAGAAATATGACATATCCTTCAATGCAGAAATCACCCGGGTAAATTCAAAAAGCTCTATTAATACGGGTGCACAGGCAAACTACTGGCAAGGTAGTTTAAGTACTGATATTGAAATAACGCTTCCCTACAAATTCAGGTTTGAAACCGATTTGAATTACAGGACTAAACAGAAAGATTCTCGTTTTCCGGCAAAAAATACATTCACTACATGGAATGCCAGCTTAAAGCGTAATCTTTTTAAAGACAAATTTGAAGCAGGCATATCGGTAAATGATATTTTGAACGAAAACAGGGGCTACGACAGAACTTTTAGTGATAACCGATACGCTGAAACATTTTACAATACTTTACAAAGGTTCTGGATGCTGACACTAACATGGAATTTTTCTAAAAATGGCAAACCTGTTTCTGACTTCTAAATTTATTTTATGAAATTTATTTTTGTTATTGCTTTTACAATTTGTGCAAACCTTTTGCAGGCACAAGTATTTATTAGCAAAGGTCTGGTTGAATACCAGGTGGTAGTTAATAACCATAAAGCCATGGGCGATGGTACCTGGGCCGAGATGTTTAAGGATAAAATACCTAAACTGTCAACCAGTTATTATCAACTTACTTTTGATGGCGATAAAAGCATCTACTTATTTAACAGAAAAGATGAGAAAACTAAATCGCCCTGGAATAATAATGGTGATGAAGATAATATCTGGTATAATGACTACAGCAGCGAAAAATTTATTCAGCAAAAAAACATTTTTGGCGAAACCTATATTCTGGCAGACAGCCTGAAAAGAATTGATTGGAAGATTACCAATGAGAACCGAATGATTGCAGGTTTTAATTGCAGGAAAGCGGTTGGGGTTTTATTCGACAGTGTATATGTATTTGCTTTTTATACCGATGAAATTACAGTAAGCGGCGGCCCGATGAGCCTGCATGGCCTACCGGGTATGATACTGGGCATCACTATTCCACGTATGTTCAGCAGTTGGGTTGCCAGTAAGATAGAAATTAACGGAGTTAATTACAGCAAAATAAATGCCCCGGTAAAAGGCAAAAAGAAAAAGCCGGTTGAGCTGGAAACCAATATCATTGAGGCTACAAAAGATTGGGGAAAATATGGCCAGCAGGCTGTTTGGAATATGTATTTGTAAAATTAATAGCGTAAATTTCTCTGAAAGATTTGATAAAAAAATGTCCCGCTTTATGGGACGTTTTTATTAAACAGCATATCTAAATCTGAAATAATTAAATCACAAAACCATCTGGTATTATGGCCCTCTTTTTAACCACCACAATACCGTCCTTTACTGCATATAAAGCATGGTCGCTATCGGCTAAATGAGCACCACCGGTGATGCTTACATTATTGCCAATGCGGCAATCTTTATCTATGATGGCATTTTCAATTCTGCAATTCTCTCCAATACCAAGTTTTGGAATATTCCTTTCAAGTGAGTGTGCCATTTCAGGAATGGTTTCGTAATAATCACTACCCATAATGTAGGAACTGATAATCTCTGTGCCCTTACCAATCCTTGTTCTGATACCAATTACGCTGCTAGAAATCCTGGATGCATCAATGATTGATCCCTCCGCAAGAATACTATGTTCAACATGCGTATTACCGATCTTCATGGGAGGCAGCATACGGGCACGGCTGAAAATAGCCTTAGTATTATCAAACAGATTGAATGGGGGTATTTCGAGCGTTAAAGCAAGGTTGGCTTCATAAAAAGAATAGATATTCCCAATGTCTGTCCAGTATCCATCATACTGAAAACTTACCACTTTTTTATTGCTGATTGAATCTGGGATTATCTCTTTTCCAAAATCAGTTGCATCTTTCTTCTCAACCAACAACTCATCGAATAACAGTTTTCGGTTAAAGATATAAATGCCCATTGATGCAAGATATTTACGCCCATTGGCTTGCATTTCATCTCCGGTATCGCTTTCCCAGTCTGGTAATAATTCCTTTGCAGGCTTTTCAATAAAAGAAGTGATTAAATTTTCTTCGTTGGTTTTCAATATACCAAACTCAGGCGCTTCCCTATCGCCTACTGGTATGGTGGCAATGGAAATATCGGCTCCTTTGTTGATATGGTTTTCAAGCATTTCCCTGAAGTCCATCTGGTAAAGCTGATCGCCGCTTAAAATAAGTACATACTCAAAATCGTTGTTCTGTATGTGCTTTAACGACTGCCTTACTGCATCTGCCGTGCCCTGAAACCATCCAAGGCTGTCCGGTGTTTGTTCTGCCGCCAGTATATCAACAAAGCCACTGCTGAAAGCACTGAACTGGTATGCGTTTTTTATATGCTTGTTTAACGATGCTGAATTGTATTGTGTTAATACAAACATGCGGTTAATGTTAGAGTTAATACAATTAGAAATGGGAATATCAACCAACCGATATTTACCTCCAATAGGAACTGCAGGTTTACTACGTGTAGATGTAAGCGGATACAAGCGGCTGCCGGCGCCACCTCCAAGTATTACTGCAATTACTGATGTGCTTATCATGTTTTTTATTTTAGTTGTATGGAATTATAAAGGGTTAAATATTTTTCTGCACTTTTTTCCCAGCTGTTATCTATTTGCATGATTTGCTTTACCAGTTCTGCCATCTTCTCTTTATCATCATAAAGTTCAACTGCACGGTGAATGGAATAAGTTATATCCCAAACACTGGCATGGTTAAAACGAATTCCAAAGCCGTTTGGTTCACCAAAATCTATAACGGTGTCTTTTAAACCTCCGGTACTTCTTACCATAGGTATGGTACCGTAGCGCAATGCATACATCTGGTTTAAACCACAGGGTTCAACCCTGCTGGGCATCAATAAAAAATCGGCACCGGCATACATCTGGTGTGCCAGCTTTTCATTATACCCTATTTTGGAATTATAGTAGCCCGCATTTGCTTCGGCTAAATAAGTAAGCTGATCTTCTACCCTTTTATCGCCACTTCCTAAAATTAAAAAATTCATTTTTTGGCCTAACTGACTTATGGCATCTGTAATGGCCTGTGGCAAAAGATCGGCTGCTTTTTCGCCAACCAATCTGCCAATAAATACAAACAAAGGCAACTCAACATCAAGATTAAAATCATTGCAGAGTTTTTTCTTGTTCAGGAGTTTACCTGCTTCGGCATCTGCAAGAGAAAAGTTATCTAGTATATAAGTATCTGTCTCGGGGTCCCATACCACTGTATCAATACCATTTAGTATTCCGCTCGACTTTGCCCATTCCATCCGGAATAGTTGCTCCAGCCCGTTTGCCTCTTGTGTAAGTTCTTCCATGTAACTGGGGCTTACAGTGGTAACCCTGTCTGCACATTTTACGGCACAGGCAAGTGGATTGATAGTATTACTCCAGTCGAGCAACCCCCAGTGCCAGGTATCCCATGCAGGTATATAATTACTTTTATCCCAGCTCATCCAACCCTGGTATTGTGCATTGTGAATGGTAAGTACGGTTGGCACTTCAGCCAGATGCCGGTAATCAAAACAATTACGCATCATAAAAGGAATGAGGCCTGCATGATAGTCGTGTACATGCACAGCATCAGGCCAGTGTTCCCAATGCGACAGCCAGTCTACCACAGCAATTTGAAATGCAGTAAACCTTTCGGCATCGTCATCGTAACTGTACACCTGCTCCCTGTCAAGTAATCCGTTAATATCAACACAGTAAAGATCAAAATCGAGCTTGTTTGTTTTTTCCTTGATGATGGTGTAATCAATATACCGGTCGCCCATCATAAAACTCCCTTTGTTTTCAACGTTCCATTCGTTTTCGTACAAAAACTTTGTACGGTACATAGGTATTACAACCTTGGCAATATGCCCAAGTTGCTGTTGATATTTTGGCAAAGCACCTACCACATCTGCAAGGCCACCAACCTTTGCATAGGGATAGCATTCGGCACTAACATGTAATATTTCCATTCAATCTTTTTATTGCTGTTCAATTTAGCAATCATTTTTGATTGATTAACCATTTGAAACGAAATATTTTTCTCAATCATTATTTTATTCTATTTTCAACTACTTAAAACAACTGACGATATGCCAACAGAACAGAATGATTTGATAACACCAATCAGCAATCCCACAAACGTAAAAACAAAATGGGGCCAATTCGGAACGCTGGTAAGCGTATTTTTTTTCTGGGGATTTGTAGCAGCAAGTAACGACGTTCTTATACCTGTATTTAAAGAAAAACTTAATCTTTCGCAAGTGCAGGCCCAAATGGTATCATTTGCCTTTTACGTGGCTTATTCTGTTGGCGCCCTTCTTTATTTTATGGTAAGTAAGATTTTAAAACAGGATTTACTAAATAAAATTGGTTATAAAAATGGTATAAGCATCGGTTTAATAATATCTGCCATTGGTACTTTATTATTTATACCTGCAGCCAGCACAGAATCTTTTCCACTATTTATTTCGGGTTTGTTTGTTATTGGTTTAGGATTTTCTTTACAGCAAACTGCAGCAAATCCTTTAGCAATAAATATGGGTAATGCAAGTACTGGGTCGCAAAGGCTTAGTATGGCTGGCGGCGTTAATAACTTTGGTACCACAATAGGGCCGTTAATTGTTAACCTGGCTATTTTTGGTTCGGTTTCAACTATAATGGTAAGTTCCTTAACCGCCGTTAAAACTCCCTATTTAATTTTGGGTGCTGCATTTTTAATAGTTGCGGTAATATTTTACTTTTCGTCTGTACCAAATAAACTGGTGAGCAATACTGAAGAACTTGTTGAATCTAAGGCGGCATGGATAGACCGCGGCACGCCGTTTAAATACCCACAATTGTTGTTTGGTATGATTGCTATTTTTGTTTATGTAGGTGTGGAAGTAAGTACTGCTTCTAACCTGCCTGAATTTATGACGCAGAAATTAGGCACGCCTACAAGTGCAACTGCACCCTATATATCTCTTTTTTGGGCAAGTTTAATGATTGGGAGATGGACGGCTTCTGTGGGTGCTTTCGGATTTACCGAGGGCATTAAAAAAACATTACAATTTTTAATGCCTTACCTGGCATTTGGTGTATTCTTGTTGGTTAATGCTATTGCCAAACATGATTTGCAACCTTTTTATGTTTACGCATTGGTGATAGTAGTGCTTATTATTGCCAACTTCCTAAGTATGGGCAATCCGGCAAAACAGTTACTCATATTCAGTGCATGTGGTATCATTGCTTTGCTTGTTGCCATATTCTCACCTAATTATCAAATTAGTGTTTACGCAATTTGCAGCGTAGGTTTATTTTGCTCTACATTATGGCCATGTATTTTTACCCTGGCAATTTCGGGACTGGGTAGGCATACGAGTGAGGGCTCTAATTTTTTAATTTTTATGATTTGTGGCGGTGGCGTAATAAGTTTATTACAAGGGTATTTATCTGCTGATCATATTCTGGGAATAAGCTTCTCGTATTTTGTAGGAATTGCCTGCTTTATTTATTTAGCCTATTATGCGGTTAAAGCTACCAAAGACTTGAAAAAGCAGGGAATTGACCTTGAGGAATTGAGTAAAGTAAAAGGAGGCGGACATTAATATTATCAATCTATTTTAACATGAAAGATAAATTTGCCGTAGGCATAGATATAGGTGGCACCACTACCAAATTTGGCATTGTAAATAATGCGGGTGAAATTGTTGAACAGGATCGTATACCAAGTAATGAACACGATGTGGTGGAAGATTTTATTGATGACATGGCTGTTAAGCTGATGCCCATGATAGAAAGAGCAGGTGGAGCAGATAAATTTATAG
>Ga0209181_10000585_pt1 | contig 67405 bp, 58 predicted proteins | sample MAT05_FD_187208 | JGI IMG/M metagenome (GOLD analysis project Ga0209181, IMG submission 187208) | Freshwater microbial communities from Lake Fryxell liftoff mats and glacier meltwater in Antarctica - MAT-05 (SPAdes) (version 2) | ecosystem: Environmental > Aquatic > Freshwater > Ice > Liftoff... | reverse complement strand
TGTTTCGCCTAGGTGTCGATGATATCGACATTAGGTTGAAACATGTCGAAATACAATGGGTATATAAACATGTTCCAGCAATAGGTCGAAGCTATGGCCTTTTAAGGCTACCGTTGCCTTAGGTTCGCAATTATTAGGGCTTTGCGGTTTAGGACCACGACTGTGGACTTATGCCGAGGTGCAGAGGCTGCCAATTGCCGTGGTTCTAGCCCGCCAAGTCAAGCCTGTAATCGCCGCAGAAGCGGCTTGCAGAGCAAAGGCGTCGCGGCCAAGGCCCCTCCTACATGAGCAGGTGCAACACGGATATTGCGTCGCAGTTATTATCAATGACTTAAAAAACCACCCTGCCCTCGCGGTTCCAAAAAATAAAGAATTTTAGTGCCGAGCGAGTCTGAATTAAGGTCGCCATAGCCTACAATCACCGTCTGATTATTTAGCTAGGCACACGGCAAACCCATGTCGGAATCGAATATTCTCGAATTCACCCAGTCTTTGATGGCGAAAGGCGATTTTGAAGCGGCGGAAAATGCCCTGCGTGCCCGTTTGCGATTGCCGCCGGCTCCCGACGGTGCTTATTTGTTGATGACGGATATTTTAATTCGTGAAGCAAAATATGCTGAGGCAGTACAATTTGTCAGTGAGCATCCCGAAAATGCCGATATTTTCATTCGTCTGCGGGATTATTTTATTGGCGAGCGGATGAATGATGCGGCGCTGAATTTGATTTCAAAGTCGCGTTTAACCGACCCAGGCATTGCCCATATTAATGATTCGATTGGCAAACAATTAAGCGGTGATTTATCGGCAGCGATCGCCGCTTGTAATAATGCGCTGCGTTTCAATACCCATGATGCCAGCGCTTACAATCAGCTTGGGCGGGTGTTATTTAATTCAGGGCATCCGCCGCAATCGCAATCGGCGTTTGAAAAAGCACTCGCTATAAAACCCGATTTTGCCGAGGCTTGGCATAATCTGGGGCATGTACTGCGCGCACAAAATAAACTGGATGAAGCCGAAAAAGCCTATGCGCGTTCGGTTGAACTGGCGCCGTACTATCGATCTGGGTGGTTGAACCTTGGCTTGGTTAAATTTGCCCGCGGTAAAACTACCGAGGGCTTAGCCAACTTTCATAAACTGCTTGAATTGGACCCACGCCACATTGAAGCCCACATCAATGCCGGTATTGGTGAGCATATTTTGCGTAATACCGGGCAGGCCAAAATGCATTATCAGCAGGCAATTGCGCTCGATCCCAAAAACGATACGGCACTGCGCCATCTTGGCAGTTTGTTTGCCGATGAGCTCGACACAGAATCGGCGGTCGAATATTTCCGGAAAGCACTCGTGCTCAATCCACGCATGAGCGATGTCTGGGCTGAGCTTATCGAACTTTATGAGCGTGCCAATCGCTTGGATGACGCGCAGCAAGCACTGACTGAAGCAAGCCGCATATTGCCCAACGACGCCAACGTGCAGTACATGGCCGCGAAACTGGCACGCCGCAATAATCAAATCGAACAAAGTGTCGCTATTTTCAAGAATATAGAAGAGCGACTTTTGCACCCACGTTTTTTACAATCGTTTTATTTTGAATTTGCCAGTACGCTTGATCGCGCCGGCGAGTACGCACTGGCGTATCAAACTTTTGAAAAAGCCAATGATCTGGCTTCTCGCAGCATTCGCGTCAAGCAAACCGACTTCGCCGCTTTTGATCGCCATATGGACGCCGTTGAAGAATGGCTGAAAACCGGCGCGCGTGTTGAAAAATACGAGAAGGACGAGGACCTCGGCGAAGACTTGTGTTTCCTGCTCGGCTTTCCACGTTCGGGCACTACTTTGCTTGACGTGATGTTGGACGGACACCCAAAAACACAGACCTTGGAAGAACGCGCAACCTTCGAGCATGTCGCGTTTTCGATTGATAAACAATTCGGTGGTTACCCGTTTGGCATTAGCACTATGAATGCTGCCGAGCGCCAAGGCTTGCGCGAGCAATACCGCGCTTTGCTGGCTAAAGAAGGTATTCAGCCGATGGCTGCCGGTGTAGTTATCGATAAAATGCCGATACGAACCGTGCATGCCGCCTGCATCCATCGTTTGTTTCCACGTGCAAAATTTCTGTTTGCCTTGCGACACCCTTGCGATGTGGTGCTGAGCAACTACATGCAAAACTTTGCGGCTAACGAAGCCTTCGTGCATTTCAATACTCTGGCCGAAAGCAGCCGCACATATGAACGCGTAATGCGTGTCTGGAAAACATCCAGTGATTTAATGCCGATTCCGGTGCATTTTGTAAGATATGAACAATTGGTGTCAGACACTGAACGTACGTTGCAGGAAGTCTGTCGTTTTCTTGATCTACCTTGGATCGAGAGCATAAGCGCACATCAAAATACCTTGAAAGACCGTGGCCGCATCAAAACCAATAGTTACCATCAGGTCACCGAGCCGGTGTATGTGCGCTCAATGAATCGCTGGCAACATTATCGTCCGCAATTCGAGCCCTACCTGGCTAAAATAAAACCTTATGCCGATTATTTTTCGTATCCGCTCGAGTAAGCTGCACTAATGACTCCTGGCTTCGTCCATTTGCATTGTCATAGCGAATTTTCGCTGATTGACTCGACACTACGCATTGATGAAATGATTCAGCAATGTTGTGCCTTGGGTTTGCCGGCCATTGCCATTAACGACAACTGCAATATGTTTGCACTGGTAAAGTTTTTCAAAGCGGCCGAAGCCAAAGGCATCAAACCCATTGCCGGTGCCGATTTATTTTTAGCCGAACCCGGCCAGGCACCTTCGCGATTAACATTCCTGTGTCAAAACCAGATCGGTTATCTGAGTTTGTCGCGCCTGATTTCACGTGCCTATCTTGAAGGCCACCGTGGTGATTTTGTTTCGATACAAAACGATTGGCTACAACAAGACCATGCCGGTTTAATTCTGATCGCCGGTCGCGATAGTCTGGTTGGCCAGCAACTCGCCAGTGGAAAAACCGAACACGTCAAACAGACAGTGTCCGATTGGAAACGACTATTTGAAGATCGTTTATATCTTGAAATCACCCGTACTAATCGCGACGGCGAGCAGGATTTCAATACGGCGGCCATTGCCTTGGCGGCAGAATACGAGCTGCCTTTACTGGCCAGTAATGACGTGCGTTTTCTGGAGCGCGAAGATTTTCCCGCACATGAAGCTCGCGTCTGCATTAGTAGTGGCCGCGTTCTGGATGACCCGAAACGTCCACGCGATTACAGTGCCGAGCAATACCTGAAATCGCCGGAAGCAATGCAGGAGCTGTTTTCCGATATTCCGGAAGCTCTGCAAAACACCGTCGAGCTGGCAAAACGCTGTAACTACGAATTGAATCTGGGCACTTATTATTTGCCACAGTTTCCGGTGCCCGAAGCGCATACTTTAGACAGTTGGATTCGTGAAACATCGCATGAAGGCCTGAAAAAGCGGCTTAATAAAAATGCACCTGCCAATGGTCATACCGTTGCCGACTACGAGCAAAGACTCGATATTGAATTAGGCGTTATTATTTCGATGGGCTTTCCCGGCTATTTCTTGATCGTTGCCGATTTTATTAATTGGTCGAAAGAAAATGATATCCCGGTGGGCCCGGGTCGTGGTTCCGGTGCCGGCTCACTGGTCGCCTGGGCATTGGGCATTACTGATCTGGACCCGATCCCCTACGATTTATTGTTTGAGCGCTTCTTGAATCCAGAACGGGTGTCGATGCCCGATTTCGATATCGATTTCTGCATGGACCGCCGTGACGAAGTGATTGATTACGTCGCCAGAAAATACGGTCGTGACCGCGTTAGCCAAATCATTACTTACGGCACCATGGCGGCAAAAGCGGCAGTACGCGACTGTGGTCGCGTGCTGGGTTTTCCCTACGGCTTGGTGGATGGGATCGCAAAACTTATCCCTTTAACTCTAGGCATTTGTTTGTCCGATGCGCTCGGCACATCGGAAGCTTCACAGAAAAATTCCGAACTGAAATCGGAAGAATTAATTCAGCGCTACCGCAGCGAAGACGATGTAAAAGATTTGCTCGACCTTGCATTAAAGCTGGAAGACTTAACCCGCAATGCCGGTAAGCATGCCGGTGGCGTGGTGATTGCGCCCTCGCCGCTCACCGATTTTTCACCCTTATTTGCCGAGCATGTTGGCAAAGGTGAAACCGCAAAAAGCATCGTGACGCAATTTGACAAAGATGATGTTGAAGCCATTGGTCTGGTTAAATTCGACTTCCTGGGTTTACGTACGCTGACTATAATTGATTGGGCGGTTAAAGCGATTAATATTCGTCGCAAAATCGCTGGCGAAGCAGTACTCGATATTACGGCTTTGGCACTGGATGACGAACGCACTTATCAGTTGTTTGCAAAAGGCGAAACCGTTGCGGTATTCCAGTTTGAATCACGCGGTATGCGCGAACTATTAAAGCGTGCAAAGCCCGATCGCTTCGAAGATATTATCGCACTCGCTGCTTTATTCCGGCCCGGCCCGCTGGGTTCAGGCATGGATAAAGATTGGGTGGATCGTAAACATGGCACTGCCGTAGTGCGTTATCCGCACCCATCGCTCGAACAAGTGCTGGCGCCTACTTACGGCGTAATTGTTTATCAGGAACAGGTGATGCAAATTGCCCAGGTGCTGGCCGGTTATTCACTCGGTGGCGCCGATTTATTGCGGCGCGCGATGGGCAAGAAAAAGCCCGAAGAAATGGCGAAAGAACGCGCCAAATTTGAAGACGGCGCAGCAGCGTTAAATGTTGATGCGAAAGTGGCAACGGCTATTTTCGATTTAATGGAAAAATTTGCCGAGTATGGTTTCAATAAATCCCATTCGGCTGCTTATGCCTTGGTGGCTTATCAAACGGCATGGCTGAAAACGCATTATCCGGCTGAATTTATGGCAGCGGTATTATCATCGGATATGGACAACACCGAGAAAGTTGTCAACTTTCTGGAAGAAGCCCGTGCATTAAAACTTGTGGTGAAAGCGCCCGACGTTAATACTTCCGGCTATATGTTTTACGCGCTCGATGCCAAAACGGTTCGCTATGGTCTAGGTGCAGTAAAAGGCCTTGGTCGTGGCGCCTGCGAAGCTATTTATGAATCGCGCCAACGCGATGGTGAATTTAAAGACTTACTTGATTTTTGCAAACGAGTTGATTCAAGCAAACTTAATCGTCGTGTGCTTGAAGCCTTGATTCATGCAGGTGGCATGGACTCGCTCGGCAGTAATCGCGCCAGCTTGATGCTGCAATTACCAGAAGTTATCCGTGCTACAGAACAACTCGCACGTGAGCGTGATGCCGGCCAAAGCTCCCTGTTTGGCGGCGCGAGTGCAATACCGGAAATTCACATCGAACTCGTGCAAGTCAACGACTGGCCGCTGGAACAAAAACTCAACGGCGAGCGCGACACTCTGGGGCATTATTTAAGTGGCCACCCGCTCGACCCTTGGCGCAGTGAGTTACAAAACCTGATTGGTTTTGATTTAAGTCAATGCGAAAGAATTTGGGGCGAGAAAAAAAATCATCGTGGCGATGCGGCAATGGTCGTTGCAGGTCTGGTAACCAGCGTACGTCGCCGTGGCGAGAATATGGCAATCGTACAAATTGAAGATGGTCATGGCCAACTGGAAGTCACGTTTTTTCGCGAAGCATTCCAGCAATTCGGCGCGCTTGCTACTCGCGATCGCATTTTAGTGATAGACGGTGGTTTATCGGAAGATCATTTTTCCGGCGGCATGTCACTACGTGCAAAGCAATGTTGGGATTTCAAAACATTATGCTCGCAACAAGGACGCCGCCTTTCCATTACCGCTGATTTGCGCCAAGCCGGCACCTGGGAAGGTATGCAGCAAATAATGTCGGCCTACCGCCCCGGTGGAACACCGCTGCGCATGGAATTACGCACCCTTACCAGCCAAGGCTCACTGGACTTGAATGGCCCCAATTCCGTACGCAGCGAGCCGGAATTAATTTCGTCCTTGCGCGCACTGCCCGGCATCAGCAATGTCGCACTTACGCTGCACAAACCTTGGCTGGCGGTTAATTGATTCATGCTTAGCCGTAGGAGCGCCTTCAGGCGCGACCGGCTCTGCTTAGCCGTAGGAGAGCCCTCAGGCGCGACCGGCTCTGCTCAGACCGATCGCGCCTGAAGGCGCTCCTACGACTAGTGGCGCAGGCCATAAGCCGCTAGAATCCTCACAAACAAGACTATCAAGCAACCCATGAATCCAAACTTTCTCGACTTTGAACAACCTATCGCCGATCTCGAATCCAAAATTCAGGAGCTGCGGCGTGCGAGTACCGGTCCTGCGGTAAATGTTGAAACCGAAGTCAAAGGTCTGCAAGAAAAACTCAAAGTGCGTACCGCCGAAATTTTCAAGGCATTAACGCCCTGGCAAATATCACAATTGGCACGCCATCCGCTGCGACCTTATACGCTGGATTATCTCGGTTTAATTTGCGATGAATTCCATGAACTCGCCGGTGACCGTGCCTATGCCGATGACGCCGCCATTGTTGGCGGTTTGGCCCGCATCAATGGTCGCGCGTTTATGGTTATCGGCCAACAAAAAGGTCGCGACACCAAGGAAAAAATTAAACGTAATTTCGGCATGCCGCGCCCTGAAGGTTATCGCAAGGCATTACGCTTGATGAAAATGGCGGAGCGTTTTCAACTGCCTTTATTTACCTTTATCGACACCATGGGCGCCTACCCCGGCATTGGCGCTGAAGAACGCGGACAGTCGGAAGCCATCGCCAGAAATCTTCTGGAAATGGCGGAATTAAAAGTACCCATTATCTGCACGGTAATCGGTGAAGGGGGTTCTGGCGGTGCGTTGGCCATTGGTGTTGGCGATAGAACCTTGATGCTGGAATACAGTACCTATTCGGTAATTACGCCCGAAGGTTGTGCCTCCATTTTATGGAAAAGCGCCGATAAGGCCCGCGATGCGGCTGAAGCGATGGGCATTACTGCCAACCGTTTGTTTGAACACCAATTAATTGATCGGATTATTCCCGAACCACTCGGTGGCGCGCATCGTGACCCCACAGCAATGGCCGCCATTCTGAAAGAAACTATTCTGGACGAATTAGTCGAACTCGAGAAAAACGATATACCTACCCTGCTTGAAAATCGTTATAAAAGACTACGCAGTTACGGCGCATTTGAGGCTTGAGTTTTATGCACAAAAGCAAACTCTGCGGTTTTATCATTGATTGCCAAACCGACGACGTCAACAGTGCTGCTAATTTCTGGGGTGGCGCACTGGGCATGAAAGTAAAAAAACGTCCGTCCGATGAAGGCGAAAAATACGTTCGTCTGCTGGACCCGACCGAACACTTGCATGTTGAAGTTCAAAGTGTCTCGCATGCATCTCGCGTACATCTGGATATTGAAACCGACAATATTGATGCCGAAGTACAGCGCCTGGAAAAACTACGCGCCACGCGCATCAAGCAAATTAATTCGTGGTGGGTTATGGAAGCACCCACCGGGCAACGCTTCTGCGTGGTCAAACAATGTTCGAAGAATTTTGATCAGCAAGCCAGCGTGTGGAAGTAAGTAAGTCGCTATTGCCCGGAGTTTTGCAAGCGCAATTGCGGGACAAAAAATATCTTTGCGCCTACAGCGGCGGTCTGGATTCGAGCGTGTTGCTGCATGCCGTTTCGAAAATGTCCGGTATTACTCTGCGTGCCATTCATATTCACCACGGCTTACATGCCGATGCTGATACCTGGGCTGAGCAATGCGTAGCATTTTGTCGTGCACTCGATATTCAAATCGACGTTATTAAAGTCGATGTCAAAAAAAATGCTGGCAGAGGCATTGAAGCCGCTGCCCGCAGCGCTCGCTACCTTGCCATTGCAAACCATATTCAAGCTGATGAAGTGTTGCTCACGGCGCATCATCGCCTGGATCAGGCCGAAACTGTTTTACTACGTTTATTGCGCGGCTCGGGCAGCCAGGGATTGGCGGCGATGCGGGCCAGCAGTTGGGCGCATGGCTTTAAACACAAACGACCGTTGCTCTCGGTTTCAAAAGCCGAGTTACAGGCGTATGCCAAGTGCGAAAACCTAAACTGGATTGAAGATCCGTCCAATAACAAAACCGACTATGATCGAAATTATTTGCGTCACGAAATAGTGCCCTTGCTTGAACAGCGCTGGCCTCAAGCAATAACGGCTTTATCGCGAAGTGCAGAATTACTTGCTGAAGAACATCAATGCCTGCGTGAACAAAGCACGATTTTTCTTGCCATGCTGCAAGGTATTGATGAACGCGCGCTCACTGTAAGCGGCTTGATGCAATATTCAAAACCTTGGCGTGCACAAATTCTTCGTGCATGGACCGAATCATTAAGCACACCGCCGTTACCCGCCAATATTTTGCAGGAAATCGAGCAGGCACTTCTGACCGCAAGCTCCGATACCACCGCTCAGGTGCAATGGTCGGGCACCCAAATAATGCGCTGGCGCGATTGTCTGTATTTATTGGAGACCCGCATTGAAATGCCAAACGATTGGCGGCATGTGTGGGTCGATGCACTGCCACTTACCTTGCCTAATGGCGAACAATGGGGATTTGACTGCGGACTAAATCCGGCGGCACTCCCTGCGCTTATCCAGAACAATTTTGGCGGCGACTTAAGCGTTGGCTTTCGTCAAGCTGGCGAAAAAATCCTGCTTAAAAATCGCGAGCAACATTCAAGCCTCAAGAACTGCCTACAGGAATTGGGTGTACCGCCTTGGGAAAGGAGCCGACTGCCCGTGCTATTGACCGTCTCGGGTGAATGCCTTGCTGTCGGTGATGTCCTGCTTTCGGCGCGTTTTGAAGCTTTTTGTGAGTCCAATGGCGTTCGGTTTTTACGCAAAGCTTAAAACTCTATGGGCGCTTGCTTGCTGCGCCCCATACGTAGGAGGGCCCTTGGGCCCGAATAATTCTGCGAATATAGCAATAGCGTAAATAGCCTGATCTCCAGCTTTCCACGTCGCCCGCAAGCGGCCTCCTACGTCGTCTGTATATTGGGCGCAGCAAGCAGGCGCCCCTACAGCGGTAAATAGATAGTAAGGGTTTGACCACCGAGCCCTTAGACATCAGACTAATGCCATGGCTACCAAAAAAACCGACAGCACCCCAGCTTCCGTTCCCTTTGAGCGCTCACTCGATGAGCTCGAATCCCTTGTGCAGAAAATGGAAAAGGGCGATTTAAGTCTTGATGATTCATTGGCCGCCTATGAACGCGGCGTGGGTCTTTATCGTCAATGCCAAACCGAATTGGAACAGGCCGAACTTCGTGTTCGCTTATTAAGTAATCCGGAAAAACCCGAGACTGCATCGGATTTTAATTCCGATGCAAGCTGAAAACGATTTGCAAAAGTGGCGCGAGCGAATTGAAATTGTTTTAGACGCGGCACTCCCTTCGGAAAACACGGCACCGCAACGTCTGCATCAGGCCATGCGCTATTCATGCTTGGGTGGTGGCAAGCGTATTCGCGCCTGTCTTGTCTATGCCAGCGGTTCGCTATTCAATGCATGCGAAGAAGCGCTGGATTGTGCTGCTGGCGCGGTCGAAATGACCCATGCCTACTCATTAATTCATGACGACTTGCCGGCGATGGACGACGACAATGTCCGGCGCGGCAAACCCACGCTGCATATCGCTTTTGATGAAGCCACCGCGATACTTGCGGGCGATGCCTTGCAGACTCAGGCCTATTTGAACCTGATACAAACAGAAACCAGCGATAGCGTACGTGTTGCATTACTGCAATCTCTCGCAGAAGCTTCGGGGGCGGCCGGCATGTGTGGTGGCCAGCAAATGGACATGGATGCTACCAATCGAGCGCTAAGCTTGAATGCGCTTGAAACCCTGCACAAGCTGAAGACCGGCGCCCTGATCCGCGCCAGCGTGCGCATGGGTGCTTTAATCGGTAATGCAAACCCCGCCGAGCTACACGCACTCGATCAATTCGCCGATGCCTTGGGTCTAGCATTTCAAATCCGTGACGATATCCTGGATATTGAAGCCAGTTCCGAACAGCTGGGTAAAACTGCCGGCAAAGATGCCCAGCAAAGCAAATCGACTTACCCGCAATTACTGGGCATGCGCGAAGCCAAATTATTACTTGGCACGTATTCGGAAAAAATGCAGTCGAGTTTGTTATCGCTGCAAAGAGACACTACAGCCTTGAAACATATTGCCGATTTTGCGGTAACCCGCACGCAATAAAAAAGCCCGGAAAACCGGGCTTTTAACGACTTTCAAAACTTTACTTGATAATTCTGACCGAAACAGGGTAACGATACTCGATACCTTCATTCGCCTTGACTGCTGCAATAATCGTGAAAACAAGAGCAGCGATGCCTACCACCAACATCACCGGCACAGCGAGCAATGCGCCAATCCCGAAGGTAATTATTGTAAGAATCAACAACATCAGGAAAATTGCCGACACCGTAATATTAAAATTCAGCGCTTCTTTGGCCTGACTGGCAGCAAATGGCATAGTGTCTTTCTTGATAAGCCAAATAATTAAGGGGCCAATAAATGTTCCCCACCCACCAAACGCTGACGAGACCACGGCTCCCGCCAATGCGGAAAGATGCGCAAACATCGCCCACTGCCTTTCTTCTGCTGATGGCACTCCTGATGCAGGCGGCTCTGTGCTTTGGGGCGGAACTGGAGGAGTTGAAACAGGTTCGTTTTCAGTCATTGCATTGCCTATAGTATTTTATCTAGGTCACAATTTGCATGCTCAACGACGACATGTCAAGAATGCGACTGCGTTTCAAAGAGTGCTTCTTTAGTTCAAACCATATGGGATATACCTCACTCAACCCAGAATAAAAAAAGCCCGGCGAACCGGGCTTTTTTAACTAAATACTGAATGCCTATTTGATCAAGCGCAGTGTGAAGGGGTAACGATAGCTTTCACCGCTGTTGGCCTTCAAGCCAGCCATAATTGCCAATACCAATGCGGCAATGGCGACAATCGGTATTAAAAACAAACCAATCAAAATGAGTGTCAGCGCTGCGCAAACAAACATGGCAATGAGAATCGTGATTTGAAAGTTCAATGCTTCTTTCGCTTCATTGATTACCCAAGTTTTATCGGACTTGTCTTTATTGATCAGCCAGATCACCAGCGGGCCAATAAATCCGGTAACAATGCCGGAAAGGTGAGCAATCATGCCCATGGTCTTATCGTCTTGACTTACTTCACTCATCGGTCTTCCCCCAATTAGGACGCGGTCTTGCGCCAGATGTGAAATGTCGCTCCAGCAGAGCGAACTGTCAAGTCACGCTTCGCCCGCGACTGTCATATTGCCTATCAAAATCGAGCCTGTGCGGATATGTGAACGAGTATCGACGTCTGAGCCAACGGCTTCAATGGCTTGGAACATGGTCTTCAAATTACCGGCAACAGTGATTTCATCGACGGGGTACTGAATTTCGCCGTCCTCGACCCAGAAACCGGCGGCTCCGCGCGAATAATCCCCGGTAATACCGTTGACACCCTGCCCCATTAATTCGGTCACCAGTAAGCCTCGGCCCATGCCGCGCAGCATGGCGTTCAAATCACCGGCATTCGCGGTGGCAGCAAGATTGTGGACCCCACCGGCATTGCCGCTACTTTGCAGACCCAATTTGCGCGCCGAATAACTTCCCAGCAAGTAATGCTGCAGCACGCCATTTTCGATCAGATACTGGTCGCCGGTTGCCACACCTTCGGCATCAAAATTGGCCGAACGAAGTCCACGTGGAATATGCGGCTGTTCCAGCAAGGAAAACCATTCTGGAAAAATCTGGGTGTCGATCGAGTCCAGTAAAAAACTGGCGCGCCGATAAAGCGAAGCGCCGGAAACCGCGCCAAGAAAATGGCCGATTAAACTGCGCGCGGTTTCGGAAGAAAATAATACCGAGTAATTTCCGGTATCGACACTGCGTGGATTCAAGCGACGAATCGTACGCTCTGCGGCGTGTTTGCCAATACTATTGGCGGCTTCAAGATCGGAATAACGCAATGCGCTGGAATACCAATAATCGCGTTGCATGGCATCGTTGGCACCGGCGATCAAGGAGCAACTCAATGAAAAATGCGTACTCCGCTCTGCCGCATTGAAGCCGTGACTATTGGCGTACACCGCGACGCTGTCGCCAAAACCCATGCTGGCACCGTCGGAATTTGAAATGCGTTTATCAAAATCACGACCCGCCGATTCAGTTTGCAATGCCATTTCGACAGCTTGATCGGCAGAAACTGCATGCGGATGCCACAAATCCAGATCATGAAAAACTGTCGCCATGCGATCACGTTCTGCCAAGCCCGACGCCGTGTCTTTTTCAGTAAATTGCGCAATGGCGCAGGCTTGTTCCACCGTGGCTTTCAAGCTACTTAACTGAATATCGGCGGTACTGGCGGTGCCCTTGCGTTGATCAAAATAGACGGTCACCGCCACACCACGGTCTTGCGTGCGTTCAACGGTTTCTACTTCGGCCATGCGCACATTCACTGAAAGCCCGCTGTCTTCGCTCAACGACACTTCGGCCTCACTGGCACCCTGTTGCCTGCAAAGGCCCAGAACTTGCTCTGCAAGCTCGCTTAGATAATCGGCTTGTTCGCCTTGTGAATGGGGATTTGATCGGGATTTGTCGATAAGTGTATTCATCCGCATACTATGCAACATTCTGGTAGTTACGAGAACCCATATGCGCGGTGTAGATGAAGAATCGGGCGAGTATTTAGGCCCCAGTCGCGGCGAGCAACGTCGTGAGGCGCTGGCGGTGCTTGAGCTTGCCAGCAAAATGATTGAACAAAACGATTCGCGCATTTCGCAATTGCCAATGAGCACCGAGTTGGTGGATTTAACGCTTGCCTCGAAAAAAATTACCTCGCAAATTGCCCGCAAACGTCAAATGCAATTTCTGGCCAAACAACTGCGTCGTCAGGACGATGAGGTATTGGTCGCGATACGAGCCGCACTGGATTTCGACAAGAACATTTCTCGTCAGGAAACCGCGTCGCTGCATCGTGTTGAAGCCTGGCGTGACCGCCTGATTGAAGAAGGCGATGCCGCATTGGCAGAATTACTCAACGAGTTTCCCTCGGCAGACCGCCAACATTTACGACAATTGGCCCGCAACGCCAAAGAAGAAAAATTAAAGAATAAGCCGCCACATGCTTTTCGTGATTTATTTCGCGAGCTGCGGGCGTTGATGAGTGAAGCTTCTGAAGACGAAGGTTCTGAAGAATCCTGATTTCTTGGGAGTTGCTTATGCAGTTGTAGGGTGGGCATCGCCCACCATTCCGATGAGTAGCATTTAGAAAATAAATGCGGGTGGCGGAGGGGAGTCGAAAAATTCAAGACAGCAACCGAGAAAAGATAAACCCTGAAGCCGCTAATATTACTGCGCCGTCTCGGTTTTTCTCATTAGCTTCTCCCGGGTTTTCTCCGTGATCCGCTTTGAATTGTTGATGCACTCTTCGTGATTCCATCGAAAGATTGCGATGGTGTTTTGGTGGATACCACCTGTGGTGGGATCCACCCTACGTCAAGCTTGGGTACCACCCACCGTCATTGCATCGATTTTCAGTGTGGGCTGGCCCACTCCGACCGGAACGCTTTGGCCGTCTTTGCCACAAACACCGACACCGGCATCGAGTTTTAAATCATTACCAATCATGCTGACACGAGTCATGGTTTCCGGGCCGTTGCCAATGAGTGTGGCACCTTTGACCGGACGAGTAATTTTTCCGTCTTCGATCAAATACGCTTCGCTGGCAGAGAACACAAACTTACCCGAGGTAATATCGACTTGGCCACCGCCGAAATTCGGGGCATATAAACCTTTTTTGACCGATGCAATAATTTCTTCCGCTGGATAATTACCGGCCAACATATAGGTATTGGTCATGCGCGGCATGGTGATATTGGCGAAGCTCTCGCGGCGGCCATTACCGGTCGGTGCAACACCCATCAAACGTGCATTCAAACTGTCTTGCATATAGCCGCGTAAAATACCGTCTTCAATCAAGGTCGTGCATTGTGTCGGGGTGCCTTCATCGTCAATATTCAGCGAACCACGTCGGCCCGATAAGGTACCGTCATCCACAATGGTGACGCCCGGCGCGGCAACACGTTCACCAATTCTTCCGGCATACACCGAAGTGCCCTTACGATTGAAATCACCTTCAAGGCCATGCCCCACGGCTTCATGCAACAACACACCGGGCCAGCCCGGGCCGAGGACAACAGTCATGGTGCCTGCGGGTGCATCATCGGCATCAAGATTTACCAATGCTTGTCGCAAGGCTTCTTTGGCGATTTCTTGCGGGCGTGAATTTGAAAATAATTCTTCATAATCAAAACGTCCGCCACCACCGGCATAGCCCGATTCACGACGACCGTTTTCTTCGACGATAACCTGCACATTGAAACGCACGAGGGGCCGAATATCCGACGCCAGAATACCGTCACTGCGTGCAATCAAAACCGTATCAACGGCACCGGCCAAACTCACGATGACTTGCTTCACGCGTGGATCTTGCGCGCGAACGAAGACATCAATCTCACGAAGAATATTGATTTTTGTCTCCGGACGCATCATTTCAATCGGATCAATCGGTGCATATAACTCGCGCCCCGGCACCACGATGCGCTGACCGGCATTGGACTGTGAGCCATCACGGCTAATCGCGCGTGCGGCACTTGCCGACTGGATTAATGCCTCGCTACGAATATCGTCGGAATAGGCAAAGCCGGTTTTTTCGCCGCTAATGGCGCGGACACCAACGCCTTGTTCAATCGAATGTGCGCCGTCTTTAACAATACCGTCTTCCACTGTCCAGTTTTCGCGGCGGCTATGTTGAAAATACAGATCACCAAAATCGACGCCGGGTCCCATCAGCGCAGAAAATGCGGCATCTAAATCCGACAGCACCATATTGGTCGGCGCCAGTAATCGCAATTGGACGAGGCTTAAAGAATTAGTCATTGTTTATCTCACTGAATTTCACTGGATGGCACTGAATTTAGGGACCCACGGTCGCGGGTTTATCGGCATGGGAAGATTTGGCAGGGCCTTTTTCTACCACCTCGACCTTGGGCTTTTTCCAGGGTCCGGTCACATGATAAACCGTACGCGCGGTTTGCTTTAATGGTTTTTGCAGAACCGCCTGCGCCGCGACACCCACCGCAGCGCCCGCAGGCCCGCCAGTCAACATGCCCAGTGCTGGCAGCAAGCCACCCGCTTTGGGCAAAACTTCGATTCTTTGATCATATTCCTGCTTGCGTACATCGGCGGTCCCGCTCACTTTGATTTCTGCGGCCGGTCCGTTAATGCGCAAATTTTTGGTATTCGCCAAACCATCGGAAAACGCGATATCGCCTTGCATGGTATTAAACGAAAAACCTTTGGAAAAGAAATCACTGAAATCTAGGGTCAGGCGTCTTGGTATTTCCGCCAGACTAATCAAGCCCAAAATGCGACCCGAACCACCGGGTTCAACATCCAGCAAGCGGCCTTCACCAACTTCGACTTTCAAATTACCGTTGATATTACCCAAGCTCATTGAACCGGGTGAGCCAGGCCAAGAGGCATTCAGGGAAGCTTTGGTTTTGCCGTTTTGAATCATGCCAACAAAGCCCATACCGTCCATCATTTTTCCCAGACTGTCGGTAGTGAAATCAAGTTTCAAATTTGAACGTGAACCGGCACCTATTTTTATCCAATCGCCAGCGGCATTGATACTGAAGTTTTTAGATTTGGTGACGAAACGATCAATCCGCATGCCGTTTATGGTTTGTGTTGTTTGTAGATCGGTTTTTCCCAGTTGTGATGCGCCCACACGCAAGTCATCAATACTAAATTTAAGCGACGGTACTTTGGCCGGATCGGTTTCGACCGCTGCTTTTGTTGCTGTTGTCGGCACACTTACTGGCGGAGTGACGGCGCCTTGCATATACAATTTACTGAAACGACCCAGCACACCATTTTTTGTGTCGGCAGAAATATCAACATTTCCCTCAATACCGATACCGTCAATTTGCAGACGAGTGCCAGCGTTGGTTTTGTTCAAGAGTAATTTGCTATTGGCAAAAGGCTGGTCCAGAAAAAACAGTTTTTCGGCAATCAAATTGACTTCATTCAAACCCGACGCTCCTTCGCCACCACTCGCAAATGCCATCCAGCCAGCAGCATCCAACTGAGTGACTCTACCGCGCGCCACCAGGCCTTTTGCGGGCAGCGTTGTTCCAGCCTCTCCGCCAAACTGCAGCAGGCCATTCATCGGCTGATTGGTTTTCTGCGCCGCACGCATATGCAGAACATTGGCGTACCGCAAGACTATAAAACCCTGTTCAAGCGGAAGCGTACTATTAATTTGCAATGGCACACTTTGCGAAACCGTTTTATTCAGGGGCGCAGGCAAATCGATTTGAGTGCCGATTAAATCCGAGCTCAAACTAAGTTGAGAGGCTGGCGTTCTTCCTTTCTCGCCGTTGGGAATGTTCACGCGCACCGACCAGTTACTGCTACCTTCTAAATATGGTTTAAGCCATGCGATGTTTTCATAACGGCTAAGTAAACTCTGGCTGCTTAAATTGCCATCCAGAGCAGCGATGGCTGCAAGCTTGCTGTCTTTGGTAAAACTACCGACCGACAAATTAAATACGGCAGGTCGCTTATCAAATAGTACTTTAAGATTCTCGGTGGCGAAGCCGGTTTGATCAAAACGAGTGCGTCCTGCCACTTGCGTAAATGCAATATTCCAACGTGAATCAGACAGGCCTGCATTTTCTAAATCAAGCGTGCCGGCCATTTTTGTTTCGCCTAATTCTTTCTTCAAGGGAATTTGAAGATTCAAGGCAACTTCGGCGATGCCGTTGGCGGTACCAGCTCTAATATGTTCACCATATTTTTTTTGCAGTGGGCTTACCAGTACCAAGGCGCGCAAACTTTCCGCTTTTGTATTAGCCACAATATCGAGATTAAGCTGAGGTGATTTGAAATCCTTAATGCCGCCGGTGACCTTACTAATTTTATTATTCATCAAGACACCGGTGCCGATCAGACTAAAGCCCGGGCCATCGAATGCCACGTCAATATCCAGCGGTTGTGCGACCGGCCATTCGGGATGAAATTTTATTTGCGCATTGCGAATACGGGCGCGTGCATCGAACACACCTTCCTTATTCCTAAATGGCCAATCATCTAGATCGCCACCCATCACAATACGGCCATTTAATACATCGCCCTTTATCAGGGCATTGTCCAACCAATCAATGGTGGATGGCGGCATCTTGTGTAGTATCCAGAATTTCTTTGCTTGGGTGAAATTCACTGGCTGCAAGTCAGCCGCCAAGTCGAGGGTTGGCGCGGTACCGTCGCCCTGAAAACCCATTTGAAAACGGGTTTTCAGGCCAATATCAGGCCCGCTAATTTGCAAGGCGCTGGTACCAACGGTCCAGGTTTCAGCATCGCGCCAAAAAGCCAAACTACCGTTGAGTGTCAAATCCAGATTTTGTCGAAAGCCCACCGGCCAAACAAGCTGCACTGGCTTGGGATCGATTTCAAATACACCGCCCTGCCCGTCCATTTGCAATCGGCCATTCAAACCATGTAAACCAGGACGTGAACCTGCCGGTTCAATATTCAAATCACGAACGACAACCGAACCTTTCCACGGCCCATCGCGCGAACCTTGCAAATCAACATCGCTCAGTTGCGCTGTTGGCGATGCTTGTACTAACCATTGCCGTAATTTTTCAGGCAATTGGTCGGTTAGCGACAACAGCGTGAATGCCGGTTGCAAGTCAATTTGTGGAGCCCGCAAAATAATATTTTCACCACCGGCGATCAGCAAGCCATCAAGCGAAGCGATTTTTTTATCACGATGAAAGCGCAATATCGGTGCAGTAAATTGCCAACCATTTTTTTGTTCAAACCACTTTGCAGCCACTTCAAGCCGATCGAATTTCGCATCCGGAGAAATGGCTTTAGCCGTGTCCAATGTGATTAATTTACTGGAAACAATCTGGATATTTTTCAGGTCTGCCTGTGTTTGCAAACTGGTAACGCGCTGGTCTTTTAAATTTGCCCATGCGTTTGCTTCGCCTTCACCACTTTCCAGAATAATACCGGTCGCTTTTAACAGAGGTGACCAATCTTTCATATCCAGATTCTTGCCACCCACCCACACGGTGCCGTCATATTGGCTACGTGACAAATCCACCACCGCGCTCAATGGCGCACTGTCGGTAGAAGCCCAGGCCGCCACCCCAACATTGATGCGTTTACTGGATACCCGCAAACGCAAATCAACGCGTGGAATATCGACATTCAATTGATAGCGTGGAGCACGAATACCGAGTACCGCTTTTTCAATTTGCAGCTCGCCGAAACCTTCGAGTTTTTCAAGCGGGTCGATATTGGGATCGGTTTGTCCCGGCAATCCTTTCAGTGTCCAGCGCAAGTCTTCTGTCTGTACTAATTGCAAAGACAGCTGATTGATCTTTAATTCGGTTAATGGCTCGCCGGGCAGCATGCCGGAATAAATGGCGATCAATAAATCGGCATGTCCCACTTTAAGCGTTTGATCGCCTTCGCCTACGCGCAAGTCGTCTAGGGTAAACACCGGGCCACGCCGGGACCATTGGCCTTTCGCTTTGGAAAAACTCACCGGCTCGCCAATTCTTTGCGTCAGCCAACTTTTAATTTGCTCGGGATGTTCTTCAACCCAAGGCAATGCCTGATTCAACAGGCCTACAAGAACAGCCAAAAAAATCAGCAGCACCAGTACGCTGTAACCCATAATGCGGCGCGCATGGCGAAACCGGCGTTTCATTGCGGTTACCATGATTTACAGCAGCACCACGTCGAATTGTTCCTGCGAATATTGGTCGTCTGACTGAAAGCGAATGCTTTTACCCAGAAACTCTTCCAGTTCAGCAACGGCTGCCGATTCTTCATCGGTAATCTTTGTCACCACAATTGGCGAAGCAATGACCAAGAGTTGCGAGGCTTCAAACTGGCGTACGGCACGGGTAATTTCACGGAAAATTTCATAAATAATCGTTTCCGATGTTTTTAAACTGCCGCGTCCGCCGCATTCATGGCATGGTTCGCATAATTGCCGCTCCAGACTTTCGGTGGTGCGCTTGCGAGTCATCTCAACCAAACCCAGTGGCGAGAAATCATATACCGTGGTTTTAGCATGGTCGCGCAGCAAGCCTTTTTCCAGTGTGCGCAGTACTTGACGCTTATGCTCGTCATCGGTCATGTCGATAAAATCGATAATGATAATACCGCCCAAATTTCGCAGCCTGAGTTGACGCGCCACCGACTGCGCGGCTTCAAGATTGGTCCGATAGACAGTCTCTTCCAGATTACGCTGACCAAGAAAAGATCCGGTATTCACGTCAATCGTGGTCATGGCTTCGGTTTGATCAATCACCAGATAACCGCCGGATTTAAGCGGCACCTGTTTTTGCATGGCGCGTTGAATTTCATCTTCCACTCCATACAAATCGAAAATAGGTCGTTCACCGGAGTAATGTTCTACCCGCTCGACCCAATCGGGCATGAATTGCTGAACAAACTTGACCAGACGCTCGTAGGTTTCGCGTGAATCGACTCGCACTTTATCGACATCCTTGCGCATCAAATCGCGGACTGCGCGCAAGGGCAAGGACAAATCTTCGTAGATACGCTGACCAACAACACTACCGGTGCTGGAGTCCTGGATGATTTTCCAGGCACGGCGCAGATAATCGACATCTTCTGCCAATGACTCCGATGCCTGGCTGTCGGCGTTGGTTCGCACGATATAGCCCAAACCGGAACCATTGACCAGTTCGCCCATCAGGTTTTTCAAGCGAGCGCGTTCAACTTCGTCTTCAATGCGCGCCGATACACCGATCACTTTTGAATAAGGCAGCAATACTAAAAAACGTGAAGGAATACTGATCTGTGTGGTGAGCCGTGCGCCTTTACTGCCGATCGGGTCTTTCAATACTTGTACGATAATGTCTTGGCCTTCATGTACCAGCGAGGTAATCAAGGGTGGCGGCACCGGTGTTGCGGGGGCTGCGGGTTCTTCGCTTTCTTCCGGCGATACCTGCGGCAAACGCATGATGTCGGAGGCATGTAAAAATGCTGCACGCTCCAGACCAATATCGACGAATGCCGCTTGCATGCCTGGCATCACGCGTTGCACACGACCTTTATAAACATTACCGACAACACCGCGTTTGGAAGTACGTTCAATATGCAACTCTTGCAACATGCCGTTTTCGACCACCGCCACGCGGGTCTCGCGCGGGGTAACATTAATCAGTATTTCTTCGCTCATACGTTGATTCCAAATTTTTTAAGTAATTGCGAAGTTTCAAATAATGGCAAACCCATCACGCAGGAATGGCTGCCATCTAGGTGTTCAATAAAACTGGCGGCGCGGCCTTGTATGGCATAGGCACCGGCTTTGCCAAAACATTCTTTCGATACCACGTAACGGACAATCTCTTCATCGCTTAATGTCTTGAAGCGCACCAGAGATTCGCTGATTACGTGCTGCTCATTACCCGCATTCAATAACCACACGGCAGAAATAACGCGATGGGTTTTTCCTGACAATTCACGCAACATGCGCGCGGCGTCTTCGGCATCGGCGGGTTTGCCATACACCACATCGCCCAGCACCACTTCAGTATCGGCCCCTAATACGACAGCGGTGTTATTGGTCATCACTTGTAGCAGTCCGGCACCGGCTTTTTCGCGAGCCACTCGGCTGACGTAATCCACAGGCGGCTCACCGGGCAAACGCTGCTCGGGGACATTGACTTCAAGTACGCCGAAAGTAATGCCGATTTGATCCAGCAGTTCACGTCGGCGGGGAGATTGCGAGGCGAGATATAGCATCCGCTAAGGATAGCCGCATCTGCGGCAAACCGGCAGGGTGCAATGAAAATGCAGCGGAATAAGCGATAATGGCGGCATTAGGAGAGCACTATGCGATTGATGATGATTACGGCCGCCCTTAGCGTCTGTCTTGCAGGGGTTTTGAGCCAATCTTCGGCACAGGCCGATGACAACACCCAAAGCAGACCCCGCAAAGTCCTTCAAGTTCCCAACGAGAGCCCTGCCCAATGGTTCGCCAATGGCGCCAGCACGGCGATTAAACACGGATCAGCCAAAGCCAAAGCGAAAAATATCATTCTGTTTGTCGGCGACGGCATGAGCTTGACCACCGTTGCTGCCTCCCGAATTTTCGAAGGCCAGCTGAAAGGAATGAGTGGCGAAGAAAACTTACTGAGTTTTGAAACCATGCCCTATACCGGCTTCGCCAAAACTTTTAATACCGATAGCCAAACACCCGATTCCGCCGGCACCATGACCGCAATGATTACAGGCGCGAAAACCAAGATGGGGTTTTTGAGTATTGATCAGACTGCAAACAGGGGTGATTGCGCGAGCAGTAAAAATGGCAGCTTGATGACAGCAGTAGAGTTGTCCGAGCTTGCCGGTTTATCGACCGGTTTTGTGACCACTACCTCGATTACCCACGCAACCCCTGCCGCTACCTATGCCCATGTACCCGAACGTGTTTGGGAAAATGATGCCGATTTATCGGAGGCTTCCAAAGCTGAAGGCTGTCGTGATATCGCACAACAATTTGTTGATTTTAATATTGGCGATGGTATTGAAGTAGCGCTCGGCGGTGGTCGCCAGCATTTTCTTGCTGCCGGTGCCGATGATCCGGAATATACCGAATATTTTGGCGCGCGTCTGGACAACCGAAACCTGGTTGCTGAATGGCAAAAAAAATCGCCAGACAACCAGTACATCTGGAACAAGACCCAATTCGATGCACTGGATCTTAAAAAAACAAAACACTTGCTCGGCCTGTTTGAACCCAATCACATGAACTATGAAGCGGACCGCAGCAAGGACCGCTCCGGCGAACCCAGTCTTGCCGAGATGACGCGCACAGCAATTACAGTACTTAAAAATAATCCGAAGGGTTTTTTCCTGATGGTGGAAGGTGGTCGTATCGACCATGCCCATCACTCCGGCAATGCCTTCCGCGCGCTTACCGACACCGTGGCTTTTTCAGACGCCATTCGCACGGCAATGGAAATGACTTCAGATCAAGATACGCTGATCGTCGTCACCGCCGACCATTCGCACACCATGACCTTTGCTGGTTACCCGGCACGTGGCAATCCGATTCTCGGCAAAGTGGTGGGCGCCAGCGGTGAAGGCCCCATCAATGGCTATGCGCTTGATGCCATCGGCCTGCCTTACACCACATTGGGCTACGCTAACGGCCCAGGTTATACCGGTGCCAGCGACCAGCAAAAAGAAGGTCTCAAAAGGTTTCCGCACCAAATGTCGGGTGTACAAACGGCCAATGGCCGACCGGATTTGCGTGACGTTGATACTGAAGATCATGATTTTATGCAGGAAACGGCGATACCGCTTTCCAGTGAAACCCACGGTGGCGAAGACGTTGGTATTTGGGCACGCGGTCCAGGCGCGGAGGCTGTACGTGGCACGGTCGAACAAAACGTGATTTTCCATTATTTGACACAGGCCAATCCGCGTTTACGGAAGCTGATTTGCAGCTTGACGGCTTGCGAGAAGTCCGTACCGACAAAACAGCCGGCGTTGCCTTTACAAAAATAATCGCAGTCCCGCAGCGTAAGGCTATCTTAATGTAATCGGGCCTAGAAGGCCCTCCTACGGAGCGCAGGATGCAGGAGAGCCTTCTGGGCCCGACCTGCATCACGAAGATATTAATTCGAAATTTGTACCGCAATCTTCGGTGCAAAATTTACACGGCGTTTTTCTTGAACGGCGCCATTGATAAACCGCCCTTCGACCAATTCATAGCCCATCAAGGCATAGGCTCGGTCGCCAATAAAGATAGGTCTGGCGTTGCCGTACCAATCAACACAACTAGCCTTGCAGGCATCATCAATCTTGCTACCGGTCTTCGAATTCAATTTACCCAATGAACTCAATTTCAAGCGAGTGTTTTTCAGAAACATGACGGCCGCACCATCACCACTTAAGACCGGCAAACCCACCACACCCTGCTCGGTATCCGTCGGACGATAGAAAAAACCATGGCTGCGATTATCGCCCTGCACCGCTTGTGTCTGGGTAAAGGTAGAAACCGGTATTGCCGTTTGTGTGAGCTTGATCGAGGTAAATTTCAGATCCTGTTTATCATTACCGACGACGATAGCATCATCGCCCATTACTTCGATCCGCTGCACATCGTGCGATAGTTTCAGTGCTTGTGCTTTTCTAGGCTGGGCGTAACGAATGGCATAAGCTTTATCCGTTGTATTGCCATAAGCCGAGCCATAAATAAACCAGTCACCGACATACCGGTTTTGCAGGCCCCAGGAATTACCAAGACCGGGTAATGGTTTGTAACTACGGAATTTTGTCGCGCCGGTGCCATCGCCGAAATCGTTCAAATTGATACGCAGCATCGCAAGATCACCGGCCTTGCCTTCGGCGCGCCACATCGCATCCCCGGCGGCGTCTGCACTGACCAATACATTCAAATACCCATCGCGTTGCAGGAAGGAAAGTTGATCGACCGGACTACCGCTGGCCTTGATGGCGCTTGGCGCGGAGCCATCGAGCGGCATCCTGAATACCGAGGAGCGATTGGCTGTTTTTTGAGCGCCACTCCAAGGCGACGTCCAGACATATACAGAATCTTCCGAGACATAAAAAACCCGACCGCTGGGTCCTAAAACCGCTGTGGAGCGGCAGCTCATTGCTAAGCGCGACAAATCACAGACACTGACGGTGTGCAGACTCATGTCGTACATGTCCAGTTGCTGGTCGGCACGGTAGATCCGCGTTGCCGGTAAAATACGTTTGAATTCTTTCCGGTCTGCCCCTTTAAGCCATTGGCGCATAGCAGGCATCGAATCCTCAATATCGCCGTAGCTATTCAAATAAAGCGGTGTATAGAAAATCAGCTTGTTACCAATTAAGCGGCTAGCGTAATTTCTTGAGGAGTAATAATCATTGCTGCGCAAATGATAAGTCGCCTGGTATTTCAAAACACCTCTATTATCAAGATTGAATAAACCCACTTCGGTACCGCCACGTTGATAACTGTAGCCAATAACGACAACGGTATTTCCGCTGATCAGCATTTCATCGTACCAAGCCCCGTTCGGGTCAACATCGGGAGCGTAGGCGTTGGTCATTGAAACGGCTTTTAGATTATTTTCATTGACCTTGACCGTAAACAAACGGCCACGACGCAGGATGATTAAATAATCGCCACGCTTTTTTACGATATCGCCTTCATCGACGCCTTGGGTCTGGACATTGGTAATGCCATCATCTTTATTTTTATCAGATTTGACGCGCGACCCGGTGACTTCCACTTTTTGCATAGGGGAGGCCGCTGCATCATTTGCCGAGGCCATTGGAGCGCTAGCAGGTGATGGCGGCGCTGGAGGGCTCAACTCCTTCACGCGTCTTTGTTCGGTCTTGAATTTTTTCATGTAGGCCAAAAAAGCCTGCTCACTGGCAAAAGCCTTCATGGTCTTTTTTGCAGGTTGTTCAGCGGCATAAGACGGGCATGAAAATGCCGTCATCAGAAAAACAAAAGATAAAGTTCTTATCAACATGGTCCGCTCCTTCAGAATTTATTTATCCAACGCATGAGCCAGGCAATTGGGGTTATATATATCGTAGGAGCGAGCTCTGCTCGCCAATAGGCTGCGTCGAGGGTTTTTCGCGAGCAGAGCTCGCTCCTACCAAAATACGCATACGATTACGCCCGATGATACGGGTGATTCGATAGCAAACTTTGGGCGCGATAAATTTGCTCGGCAAGCACAAGACGAACCAGCATATGCGGCAGAGTGAGCGGCCCGAGTGACCAAGTTTCATTGGCGGAGGCCATGACGTCAGGTGAATGGCCTTCCGGCCCACCAATCAGAAAAACCAGATCACGGCCTTGTTGTCGCCAGAATTCAAGACGCTGGGCAAGTTGCTCGGAGGAATGCAATTTGCCGCGACCATCTAGGGCGATGATGTAATTATTTTTTGGATAGGCCGCGATGACACGCTGGCCTTCTTCGAAAGTAGCGCGCGCGGCATCGCGACCTTTGCCGCGAATGCCTGGCGCGACTTCTACCAACTCAAGCGGCAAGCCATGCGATAAGCGTTTTTGATATTCGGCAAAACCTTCCGCAACCCAACTGGGGGCGCGTTCACCAACGGCGATGACTTTGGCTTTCATACAATGCCCCCGAAGGAGCAGTATTACAATTCGTCGTCAGGTGGTTGGTCGCCAACGGTCCACAAGCGTTCAAGTGCATAGAACTCGCGTACACGTGGCAACATCACGTGAACGATGACGTCGCCTAAATCGACCAGTACCCATTCGGCTTCGCGTTCGCCTTCAACACCCAAAGGCATAACGCCGCATTTTTTTGCGAACTGCACTACTTCGTCGGCAATCGATTTTACGTGGCGAGTGGAGGTACCGGAAACCACGACAAGAAAATCGGCAATCGAGGTTTTACCGCGCACGTCGATTTCGATGGCATCTTTCGCTTTCATTTCTTCGATGGCCGCGTGCACTTGCTTCAACAAATCTTCGGGCGATGGTGCCGGATTGGGCATTTTGGTTTTAATTACGTGGGCTTGTGAGCTCAAAGCACTATCTCGTGGCAGGTGAATGGCGGTGATTATAAGGCTTTCGGGTACAAACCATGCTCTAGAATGTAGGCCTGAACGGCAAGATTCAGGCCAACGGGGGCTTCTCCGGCAGTAAAAGCTTGGCGAATAGCGCTCGCAGACTCGCGTTGCGGCGGGCATTGCAGGCTAAAAACTAGGCCTGCGGGACTGGCTAAGAGCTGGCCGGGGGAATCACGTAAACGCTCATTTATCGAGAAATCCGGCGATTGCATTGAATACCCCGGCCGCACTGCAACGATAAAATGCGCTAAATCCAATAACTTCTCCCATTCATGCCAAGTGTTTAATTGAGCAAAAGCATCGGCACCGATTAGCCAGGCCACCGGAATTTCATCGCCGATTTCGGCCCGCAATTGACGAAGCGTATCGACCGTGTAGGAGGGATTTGCACGCTGCAATTCCCGCGTATCAAGAAAAAATCGCGGCTGATGATTAATCGCGATTTGCAACATGTCGGCGCGTTGCCGAGCAGTAGCCAATGGTTTTTGACGATGCGGCGGATCGGCAGACGGAATGAAATAAACATTGGCATCAAAAGTTTTTTGAGCGAAACCGGCAACGGCAATATGACCATCGTGAATGGGGTCGAAGGTGCCGCCGTAGCAAATCCGTAAACTCATGGATGGCCCTTTAAAAAAACGTAGGAGGGCCCTTGGGCCCGACCGATTTCGAAGTTCTCGGGCCCAAGGGCCCTCCTACGGTAATTACACAATCAAACCACGCGCTCTTGGTTCGGCAACAGCGATCAATAATCTTTCAAACATCAGCCAGGCATCGCCGCTATCTCGCCCTTTTGCAACACGATCAATACGTCCACATTCGGCAGCAAAAATTTCCCACCGGCCTGCTTTATGTCGATCCATTGCACGCTTGTAAAGTGCCTGCTTGCTATCCCATATCCGCGCTTCACGCATCGCGTTCATCACGTTGCCGCCGGTAGCTTGAACGCGTGAAAGCTGGCATATTTTAACAATATCCATTGCAACCATAGGCATTAGGCCCGGCACTTGGTCGCCTTCGGCTTTCAGGGCCGATAATATTTTAGCCACTCGTGCGGCATCACCGGAAAGCGCGGTTTCGAGCAGACGAAAAACATCGAAGCGGGAAGAATCGGCCACAAAACGGTTCATGTCGTCGGCTTCAATTTTCGAATTCGGCGCCAGTAATGCGAGTTTGTCGATTTCCTGCGCGGCCGCCAGCAAATTGCCTTCGACACGATCACTTAAAACCTGAATGGCGGCGGCGCTAGCTTGCAGACCACGACTGCGCAGACGACGCTGTAACCAGTCTTCGCGCTCATGTTCCTTGATCGGCCAAATCGGCAACACATGACCGACCCGCGCAATGGCTTCGCTCCATTTAGCGGCATGACTTTTACTCCACTCCTGGCTGCTAATCAGCAGCACGGTATCGTCCGGTGGGCGATTGCAAAAACTCTGGATTTCTTCGCTACCGCTTTTACCGGGCTTGCCGGTCGGCAGACGTAAATCAAACAAGCGGCGAGTCGCAAACAGGCTCAAATTCGCCATGCCGCCGGTTAACAACTGCCAATCAAAGGAATTGTCGGCATCCAGAATTTCGCGCTCGTTATAGCCTTCTACTTTCGCCTTTGCGCGGATCGCATCGGCAGCTTCTTGCACGAGCAAGGGCTCACTACCGGCAATCAAATACACCGGCTTCAGGGGTTCGGAAGCTAGTTGCCGTTCGAAGCGATCGAATTTTAATTCCATTAAAGCGATGCCTTGGATCTTTGAATAAAAAACGGATCGTAGGAGGACCCTTGGGTCCGAACACTCTTGGGGCGAAACACGTCGCCCGCAAGCGGCCTCCTACGCAGAGTCTTTATTTCTTGGTACGCAGCACAATATCCATGCGACGAATAATCGCGGCCTGCATGTCGCGGCGCAGCTCGCGCTGGATCACTTCCTGTTCGGCCGGGTTACCCACGGCGACATTAATGTCGTAGGTGTATTCACGTGAGAGTTCAATGGGTTGTTTTTCCAGCAGTACACTGCCATCGGCTGCAGTCAAATCAAAATCTACTTTGTAACGAGTGATGTATTCACGCACTTGGGCGAACTCATCAATTGCCAGCGGTGTGGTGGTCCATTTTTCCGAATGAATTTTCAGGGTGGCCGTACCGGCGCCACTACCGGTTTTATTGGCGTTTGCCCGATCAATACTGCTTTGCAAACCATCGGTTAATGCGCTGTAAGTATCCGTATTGGTCACTTGCACCGCTCCAATGGAATCGGGAATTGCAAAATTACCCCGCGGATGAAAACCACAGGCGGTCAGGCTGATCATTAAAACGCCGAGCATTAGTATTTGTTTCATTCACTCATTCCTTTTTATGGCTTAGCCGACCACGATATTGACGATTTTACCCGGGACGATGATGATTTTCTTCACCGTCATTGCTTCAATGTGTTTCTCGACATTGGGCTCGGCCTTCGCCAGTCGCTCAATCTCTTCCTTCGGTGTTGTCACGCCCACTTCAATAGTGGCACGTAATTTACCATTGACTTGCACGGCCAATTTTACGCTGTCGCGAGTCAAGGCTTCAGTATCTACGTTCGGAAACTCCATATCTTCCAGCGTGGCTTCTGCATGCCCTAAGGCTTGCCATAATGCATGCGATGTATGAGGTGTAATCGGATTCAACAACAAAGTAACCGCTTCATAGGCTTCCTGTTTCAAGGCGCGGCCATTGGCACTGCTGTCATCAAACTTAGACAAGGCATTCATGAATTCCATTACCGCAGCAATTGCGGTATTGAAGGTATAGCGGCGGCCGTAGTCGTCACCCACTTTTTGAATGGTTTCATGCAATTGGCGACGCATGTTTTTTTGCTCTGTACTCAGTTGCGACAAATTGATTTTATCCACCGGGCCATCGGCAATATGTTTTTGCACTTGCACCCAGACACGGCGCAGGAAACGCGCCATACCTTCAACGCCTTGCTCGTTCCAATCGAGACTTTGTTCAGGTGGCGCCGCAAACATCGAGAATAAACGAACAGTATCGGCACCAAATTTATCGACCATGATTTGTGGATCGACGCCATTGTTTTTCGACTTCGACATTTTTTCGGTGCCACCGATTAATACAGGCTGTCCATCGGCTTTTAATGTGGCTCCAATAACGCGACCTTTATCATCAAGACTGACATCAACATCCGCGGGGTTAATCCAGTCCCTAGCCCCCAGTCCCAAGTCCCGATAAAACGTATCGGCAATGACCATGCCCTGGCACAATAAATTGGTTGCCGGTTCATCGGTTTTTACCAGACCGGCGTCACGCATGATGGCGTGTTCAATGCCACCGATATATTGATCGACCGGCAACCAGTAATTCGCTCGTTCATCGACTAAATCATTGGCACCCGGCGAGGTGTAGCGCGCGTAATACCAACTCGATTCCATAAAAGTATCGAAGGTATCGGTTTCACGTTCCGCCGCTCCGCCGCATTGAGGACAGGTGGTTCTGCGCCATTCGGGATTGGATTTAATCGGTGAATTAGTACCAGAAAAAGCAACGTCTTCCGGCAACACGACCGGCAGTTGATCTTCCGGCACCGGCACCGCGCCACATTGGGCACAATAAATCATCGGGATCGGACAACCCCAATAACGCTGACGGCTGACACCCCAGTCACGCAAACGGAAATTGACCCGAAGATTGCCTTTCGAAATCGTGGCAAGTATTTCGGCAATCTTGTTGAAAGCAGATTTAAAATTAAGGCCATCAATGGCACCCGAATTCACCACACGCATATCGGCATGGGTTTTATCAGCGTACCAGTCTTGCCATTGGCTTGAGTCGTAGCTTGTGTTTGTTACTTCTATAACTTGTTTTATCGGCAAATCATATTTATGCGCAAATTCAAAATCACGCTGATCATGCCCCGGCACCGCCATCACCGCACCGGTGCCGTAATTCATCAAGACAAAATTAGCGACCCAAACCGGCACTTTTTCGCCACTGATCGGATGAATCGCAAACATGCCAGTAGCGCAACCTTTCTTCTCCTGCGTTTCAATATCTGCTTCTGCCACACCGCCGTGTCGGCATTCTTCGATAAACGCAGCCAAGACAGAATTCGTTTTCGCCGCTTCAATTGCTAACGGATGCTCAGCAGCAACGGCAACGTAAGTTACGCCCATCAAAGTATCGGGACGCGTGGTGAATACGGTTAAATCATCAGCACCTTCAACGGCAAAATTGATCTCCAAACCTTCACTACGACCAATCCAGTTGCGCTGCATGGTTTTGACCGAATCCGGCCAGCCCTCGAGCGTGTCTAAACCATCGAGCAATTCCTGCGCGTAGTCGGTGATCTTCAAAAACCATTGCGGAATTTCGCGTTTTTCTACCAGCGCACCACTGCGCCAACCACGACCATCAATCACTTGCTCGTTCGCCAATACAGTGTGATCGACCGGGTCCCAGTTCACCACCGAGTTTTTACGATAGACAATGCCTTTTTTGAACAGGCGCGTGAACATGGCTTGTTCGTGTTTGTAATAATCGGGCCTGCAGGTCGCAAATTCGCGAGTCCAATCGACGGCGTAACCCAGCGCTTTTAATTGCTCGCGCATGTGATCGATATTTTTATAGGTCCACAAGGCCGGCGCCGTATTATTTTTAATCGCCGCGTTTTCCGCAGGCAGGCCAAACGCATCCCAACCCATCGGTTGCAGCACATTAAAACCACACATGCGCTTGTAGCGACTTATCACATCGCCAATGGTGTAATTGCGGACATGGCCCATATGCAATGCGCCGGATGGATACGGCAACATCGAGAGACAAAAATACTTTGGCTTGCTGGAGTCTTCTTTCACTTCAAAAGCGCGGGTTTGCTGCCAAAACTGTTGCGCAGCGGCTTCTAAAGCCTTCGGGGTATAGGCATAAGGGTCTTGAACGTCGGACATGGGGCTCTAGGGGTCAATCATCAGTTGCCAAGGGTAGCATTAGCACCGCCTCGGACTCGATAGCTGTCTGCTAATATCGGGCTCTCAATCTAGGAGCCCAACATGCGCCGAACCCTGCTTGCCGTATTGATTACTGCCGCCCTGCCTGCCCAAGCCGCTGATTTGAAAGCGCTCCAGTGCGGCAATGTGTTTGATTCAAAAACGGCAAAGCTTATCGGACCGCAAACGATCACTATTGAGAAAAACAGCATCAAGTCGCTGAGTCCCGGCAAACTTGCGGTCGAGGGTGCGCAGATTATCGATTTGTCGGCGTTGACCTGCATGCCTGGCTTTATCGATATGCATGTGCATTTATCCGGTGAATCGAGCCCGCAAAGTTACTCCGAAGGTTTTCGTCTTGATGATACCGACTACGCCTTTCGTGCCGTCGGTTATGCCGATAAAACACTGATGGCCGGTTTTACTACCGTGCGTGATTTGGGCGGCGATGTCGCCATGCATTTACGAAATGCCATTAATCAAGGCCTAGTGAAAGGCCCGCGTATTTATGCCGCAGGCAAATCCATTGCCAGCACCGGCGGCCATGGCGACCCGAGTAATGGTTTGAATAGCGAGTTGTCGCATCTGATCGGCCCACCCGGCCCCACCGAGGGCGTTATCAATGGTGTCGATGATGCTCGCCAAGCGGTGCGTCAGCGCTACAAAGATGGCTCCGATGTGATCAAAATTACCGCGACTGGCGGCGTATTAAGCTATGCGAAAAGTGCCGATGCGCCGCAGTTCACCATTGAAGAAATACGCGCGATTGTTGATACCGCAAAAGACTATGGCTATTCCGTGGCTGCTCATGCGCACGGCAAAGAAGGCATAAGACGTGCAATTCTTGGCGGTGTTACTAGTATTGAACACGGTACTTATATGGATGACGAAATTTTCAAGCTGATGAAGGAACACGGCACCTGGTACGTGCCGACAATAACCGCTGGAAAATTTGTTGCTGAAAAAGCGAAAACAGATGGCTATTACCCCGACATCATTCGTCCTAAAGCGGCGCGCGTAGGAGCACTCATCCAAACCACCTTCAGTAATGCCTACAAAGCCGGCGTGAAGATTGCCTTCGGCACCGACATGGGCGTAGGCCCGCATGGCGACAATGCCAGCGAATTTATTTTTATGACCCAAGCCGGCATGCCGAACAATATTGCACTGCAAACGGCCACTTATAATGCTGCGCAACTTCTGGCAGCCAATGAATTAGGCCAATTGCAAAGCGGTTTCAAGGCCGATGTGGTCGCCGTTGCCGGCAACCCACTCAACGACATTGGCCTGACGAAAAAGATTGCCTTCGTGATGAAAGACGGCATGGTTTACAAGGAAGCGGCTCAATAACTTGTAAATTAAAATATCAACCCAACTTACTCAATATTCGATCTTAGAAATCATTCATCATGACCACTACCGACTTTGTTTTTGACACCACTGTAGCGAGCTTTGAACAAGACGTAATCCTTAAATCTAAAGACACACCGATACTGGTGGATTTTTGGGCAAGCTGGTGCGAGCCCTGCAAAGTGCTCGGACCGATTCTGGAAAAACTGGCGGCCGAATTTAATGGCGGCTTCCTGCTGGCAAAAGTCGATGTCGATGCAGAGCAGCAGCTAGCCGGTTATTTTCAGGTCAAATCGATTCCGACCGTCATGCTGCTGAAAAACGGCCAGATTGTCGATGGCTTTCCCGGAGCTCTGACCGAAGGCCAATTACGTGAATTTCTAAAGCATCATGAAATTGAAGTAAAAGAAGCTTCAGTGGAAGTCCCGGAAGAAGTCATTGCGGAAGTGATGGATCCACAGACGGAAGTAATAAACCTGCGGGCCGCCATCCAAAATGAACCGGACAAGCCCGAACTACAATTGGATCTGATGCTGGCCTTGCTGAAAACCGGCGGTTTTGTCGAAGCTGAAAAAATACTCGACGGCCTGCCAGCTAATTTGGCTATTGATGACCGCGCGGTCAAAGCCAAAGCACGTCTAACTTTTGCGGCTGTGCTCAAAGACGCACCACCGGTTTCCATTCTTGAACAAGCCATCGCGAGTAATCCCGATGACTGCCGTGCACGGCATTATCTTGGCGTGCATTATTTGATGGAAAACAAAACCGAGGACGGGCTGGAACAATTTCTGGAAATGCTAAAACGCAATAAAACTTTTGAAGAAGGCCTGCCGCGCAAAGCATTAGTCGATGCTTTCCGGATCATTGAAGACGAAGACCTTGTCGGCCAATATCGCCGTAAAATGTCGTCGCTGCTTTTTTGATTGTAGGGGCGCTGCTTGCTGCGCCCAAGGCCCTTCGCAATCTTGGGCGCAGCAAGCAGCGCCCTACATAAATTAATATAAAAAACTTATGAAAGCTTCCCGTCTGCGCTGGTTCATGAATATCTGGTTCCCTTTCCTGTTCAGCGGTATTCGCATTACAAAATTCAGTGACGATTTTCGCTATGTCGAAGTGGAACTAAAAAGCCATTGGTATAACAAAAATTATGTCGGCACCCATTTCGGTGGCAGCCTGTTTGCCATGACCGATCCGTTCTGGATGATCATGATCCTTCACAACATGGGCAGTGAATACGTCATCTGGGACAAGGCCGCAGAAATAGAATTTATAAAACCCGGGCGTGGCCGGGTAACGGCGGAATTCAAACTGGAAGAAAGCATGCTCGATGAACTGCGCAACGCTGCCGCAGGCAACGAAAAAGTGCTGCGCTGGTTCGACATTTCGGTGATCGACAGTGCGGGCGATCTGGTCGCGAAAGTGCGCAAGCAAGTCTATGTCCGTAGAAAGCCGCGTAAAAACCTCGCAAACAAGGCTTCAAAACCTTGATTTGGCTTACATTTTAACTTTTATTAGGTTTTCTTAACTTTTCTGTTCACCTCAGTGCCGCAGCGCAGTATGCTGATGGGCCCTGACATCTGATGCCATCGGCCCTATGCAACAAGAAGAGCTTTCACCGGAAGAACTCTCTGCATTACTTAGCAGCTATATGCCGGACATTCCCGGCTATCGCGTATTGCGACGGATTGGCAAAGGCGGCATGTCTCAGGTGTATCTGGGTGTGCAGGAGTCGCTGGACCGTCAGGTCGCAATTAAAGTCATGTCGCCCGAGGCACTGGCCGATGAAGTCAGCAAGCAGCGCTTTGAGCAAGAAGCCAGAACCATCGCCAAACTTGAGCACCCCTGTATTGTGGGTATTCACGAGGTGGGCCGTAGCTACCAGGGCTTGATGTACTACGTACTGCCCTATCTGGCCAAAGGCCATTTGGGTCAGCGCGATTTCACCAATGATGAAGGCCGCACGTTTGAAGTCCTGCGCGCTTTACTGTCGGCGCTGGAATACGCGCATGCGCGTGGCATTGTGCATCGTGACGTTAAAGCCGAAAACGTACTATTCGATAATGCAGACCGTCCTTTACTGACCGATTTTGGCATCGCCCTATCGAAAAAAGATAATACCCGTATCACTACCGCTGGCTTGGCCGTGGGCAGCGGCGGCTATATGGCACCGGAACAGGCGCGCGGCGAAGCCGTTGATGGCCGTGCCGACTTATATAGCGTTGGTGTGTTGGCTTATGAATTGGTTACCGGTCGTCTGCCCTACCTAGCGAATGATCCGCTCGCCCTGGCTTTGATGCACGCGCAAGATCCGATCCCACGTTTGTCGGCCGATAAAAAACATTGGCAAGGGTTTATTGACCGTGCCATGGCGAAGACGCCTGAGAATCGTTTCCGCAATGCGCAGCAAATGCTGGGTGCTTTGAATCAACTTTCCGAGGCCCCGCGCCATAAAGCTTCTGCGCCTACTACGTCGGTAAGTACCGATAAAAAACCGAAAGCTTCCAATGCTAAAGGCTGGCTTGTTCCGGCTTTGTTATCACTTGCAGGCATTGCCTTCATAGCGTTTGGCCTGAATACCTATTTGAATCGCGAAAAAGTAGCTTCCGAAAAAAATGATTTTTATATCGCTGAAAAACCGAATGCAGCGATTGCAAAACCTGTTGTTGCCAAGCCTGCACCGGCACCGATAACCAGTGCACCGCTGCCAGTACCCTCGGTTGCAGTAGAAACCAAACCGGTCGAACCGCCAGTGCCAACAACTGAAGTAGCGGCAAACGTGTCGCCATTTGCCGGTGTTAAAGCGGCCGTTGTCGTCACTACTCTCGACTATGATCCGACGGTTCCCGGTGCGAAATTTATTTCCAGTGCAAATAAACACATAAAACAAAATCGTCTGAGCGCGCCTGCGGGCGATAATGCGATGGAATCTTTATTGGCAGCGCGCAAAGCGGCGCCCACCAATCCGGCCGTTGCCGCATTAAGCGATGTAGTGATTGATGGCCTTGCAAAAAACCTGAATGAAACCATTAAAGCCCGTCGCGATGACGCGGCAAAAACCGCTTATCAAAAGGCGGAAAAATTTGCAGTCGATGCCGATCGTAAAAAGGGAGCATCGTGGCTCGCATTACGCGATGGTCTGCCTGCTTTATTGATAACGCGCTTACAAAAAGATACCAGCGAGCTCAGCAGCAGCGGCATCGCCAATACCAAAGCCCTGGCTGGCAAGTTAAGTATTGAACAAAGTATATTGGAACCGGCATGGTCAAAAGCCAATGTTATGCCGCAGCCACGCATTGGCGACATCGTAAAAGCCGATGGCCCCAGCATGGTATTGAGCAGCATTCCCAACCCAGCACGCGCCGGATTGGCGATCATGCGTGAAGAAGTGTCCAAGGGTGAGTACGCTTCTTTTGTCTCGGCGACCAATCGTGCCACACCGGTTTGCCGCAATGCGTTTGCATCTATGTTTTCCGGAAAAATTTCCTGGGACAAACCCGGCTTTAATCAAAGCAACGAGCATCCTGTGGTCTGCGTAAGCCATGTCGATGCGGCAGCTTACGCACAGTGGCTGAGCAAACGCACAGGACTGAATTATCGTTTGCCGACACAAAACGAATGGCGCGGCGTGGTGGGCTACAAGGCCAGCGATGCTTGTCGCGCCGGTGTTATTGCCTGTGGCAATAAAGGCACTGCAGCAGGCAGCGGTACGCCGTCCAGCCCTCTGGGTATTTATGACCTACAAGGCAATGCCAGTGAATGGCTCAGCGACAATGCAGGTAGTGGTCGCTACACCGTCGCCGGACTTAGCTGGCGTGATACCGCTAGTGCTTCATCCACCAAAATCAGCAACCAGAATGGCGACCGTGGTTACGACGATGTCGGCTTTAGACTCGTACGCGAAGTTAGCTTGAGCGAATTGGCTAAATAACTATGCAAAACTACGGTGCGCTTGAGCGCACCCAATGCCTTACAATCCGCGCATGGGAAAACTTCAAAAACTTTTTATTACCGGGCTACTCACACTGACGCCAATTTGGTTGGTGTGGATCGTGTTCAAATTCATTTTCGGTTTGCTCTCGGACATGAGCAAGCCACTGATCGAACCCATTACCAGCAATCTGGCGGCAACGGCGCCGGAATTACTGGGCTGGATGAGCGCGCCCTGGGTGCAAACGGCTTTCGCTTTGGCATTCACCCTCTCTTTTATTCTCTGTATCGGATGGCTGGCGCGCCACGTCATCGGAAAACGTGTTCTGCTTTGGCTCGAAGCGCTCATCAACACTATCCCGCTGGTGAAAACGATTTACGGCAGCGCCCGCCAACTACTGGATATACTGCAAAAAAAACCGGATGGCACCCAGCGCGTTGTCCTGATCGACTTCCCACATCGCGATATGAAATCGATTGGTTTTGTCACGCGTACCCTGCGCGATGAACTTACCGGCAGGGAAATTGCAGCGGTTTATGTTCCCACCACACCAAACCCGACCTCGGGCTATCTGGAGTTGGTACCGGTCGAGTTATTAACTCCCACCGACTGGAGCGTAGATCAGGCCATGGCCTTTATTATTTCTGGAGGCGCCATGAGCCCGGAAAATGTACCGTTCTCGCGCAAAGCCGACAAGGTGTAAATAGCTGATCGGCGACTTGCGCTCGCAAAAATTATTTATTATTTTGGCGACGTTTTTGTCGTAAATGCTGTGCTAGCCGAATTTATCGGCGTCAAGATTTTTGCACTTGAAGATACTCTCGGCCTGAATGCTTTTAACTGGAATCTGTTTGGTCAAAGCGGCTCACTAAATTTCACTGCGGGCACTTTGCTATGTCCGATTATTTTCATCATGACCGACACCATCAATGAATATTATGGTCGCCGTGGTGTGCGCTTTATCAGCTGGCTTGCAGTCTTCCTGATTATCTATGGTTTTATTTTCGCCGATGCCGCCATCCATCTAGCACCCGCCAGCTGGTGGGTTGGCGCCACCGCCGCACAAGGTGTACCGGACCAGCAAGCCGCCTTTGCGGTTATCTTCGGTCAGGGTTTATGGACGATTGCCGGTTCTGTCGTGGCATTTTTACTTGACCAGCTGATTGATGTCAGCGTGCTCCATAAAATTCGTCGAATGACCGGCGAAAAGAAAGCCTGGCTGCGGGCGACCGGTTCCACTGCCGTCTCACAATTAATTGATAGCTTTGTCGTGCTCTATATTGCTTTTGTGCTGGGGCCACAAAAATGGTCGATGGAATTATTTTATGCCGTAGGAACGCTTAACTATATTTACAAGATGTGCGCAGCCCTTGCATTAATTCCCCTGCTCTATATTGCACGCGGTCTGATTCATTCGTATTTGGGCGAAAGCCAAGCCCGGCATTTGCGCGAACAAGCAGCGCGGGAGTGAATGTGGGCCAAGTTCTGGCTCGAGAATCTATTTTTACCCAGTAAGAGCGGTGCCATGGCACGACCTACGCCCGACCAACGCAACATGACTTCTAGCCCACGCCAAAGTCCGCTGGCTGGTCCATGCTCTCTAGACCTATTGGAGACCCTGCATGAAACTTCGTCACCTGAGCCTTGCCATTGCCCTCACCCTGCCCTTTAGCGCGACCACGCTAGTGGCTGCACCTTCTGCTGCAAAGACTATGCAAGTCGCGCCAAGTAAATCCGAACAGCTTGAACAGCTGTATGTCGATTACTGGGAAGCATCGCTGAAACGTAACCCGCTTCAAGCTACCTTTGTTGGCGATGAACGCTACAACGATCAATTACCGAACTTCTTCACTCCCGAGTATCGCGATGAAAGTCTAGCCTTCACCCGGGAATGGCTAAAAAAAATCGAAGCCATTGATGCAAGCGACATCGGCGGGCAAACACGTTTGTCGCACGACATCATGCTACGCAGTTTGAAACTGGAATTGGAAGGCAGCGAATTTCGTACCGACTTAATGCCATTGGATCAATTTAGTAATATTGTAGGTCTGTTTGCACAACTTGGCTCAGGCACCAGTGCCCAGCCTTTCAAAACTGTGCAGGACTATGACAACTGGTTGAAACGCGCCAACAAAATGCCCGAGTTGATGACGCAAATGCAGGTCAATATGCGTGAGGGCGTAAAAATAGGCATGGTGCAACCCAAAGTATTGATGATAAAAGTGTTGCCACAACTTGACGGCATCATGAAAGATAAAATCGAGGAAAGTATTTTTTGGACGCCGATCAAAAACATGCCGGCCACTTTCTCTGCCGCCGATAAAACACGACTAAGCGAGCAATATCGCACACTGATCACCACGCAAATCAATCCATCGATCAAGGCATTGCGCATATTCGTCAATGACGAATATCTGCCTGCCTGCCGCGACACGGTAGGCATGCAGGCCTTACCCAATGGCCAGGCAATTTATGCCTACAACGCAAAAATTTCTACCACCACCGATCAAACACCAACACAATTACATGACATCGGGCTGTCCGAAGTCGCTCGTATTCATGGCGAAATGCGCGGCATTATGGCCGCCACTAATTTCAAAGGCAGCTTGCAGAACTTTTTCCATTTTATGGATACCGACAAGCAATTCCTGTTCAAAGATGAAAAAGCCTTGCTTGATACTTACAATGCACTGCGCATAAAAGTCGATAAAAAAATCCCGGAATTTTTCTCGGTCACGCCTAAAGCCAGCTTTGAAATTCGCCCGACCGAAGCATTTCGTGCCGCGTCTGCTGCTGGTGGCGATTACCAAGGACCGAGTGAAGACGGCACCCGTCCGGGTGTTTTCCACGTCAATACTTATGACTTGCCGACACGCAAAACCTGGGATTCGGAAGATTTGTATTTGCATGAAGCCGTTCCTGGCCATCACTTCCAGATTGCCCTGCAACAAGAGTTGACCAATATTCCAAAATTCCGTCGCTTTGGTGGCGACACCGCCTATGTTGAGGGCTGGGGACTCTATGCTGAAACCATCGGCAAGGAACTGGGCTTATTCACCGACCCCTACATGTACTTTGGCGGCCTGCAAGGCGAATTGTGGCGTGCCATTCGTCTGGTCGTTGATACCGGACTGCATGACAAGGGCTGGAGCCGCGAACAAGTCATCAAATACATGCGTGATAATTCTGCGGTTTCCGAAACCGATGCCATTGCAGAAGCCGAGCGCTACATGGCCATCCCCGGCCAGGCACTCGCTTATAAAATGGGTCAGTTGAAAATCACCGAATTGCGGGCCCGTGCAAAAGCACAAATGGGCGAGCAATTTGATGTCCGCGAATTCCATGAGCAAATACTGAAAGACGGTTCATTGCCGCTGTCAGTACTGGATGCAAAAATAGACCGGTGGATTGCTAATAAGAAGAAATAAAGTTGTACTTTTAAAAGAACGCCCCGGGTTCGGGGCGTTCTTTATGACGACTGCAATGTCGGGCCAAGGCTGGACCTACACATCCAGCTCCATCTCTGGCCTGGCAAGCAAAACTTCGTTGCCATATTTTTTCTGCATGACTATTTTCATTGCATCGCGTGCATCGTCTTCACCATGCACCAACACTACTGGCGGATTATTTTCAAGATGGCCATACCATTCTAGAAGTCCCGCTTGATCGGCATGGGCAGACAGGCCGCCAATAGTATGGCGCTGCGCGTTGACACTAATTTCTTCACCGAAAATACGGACTTGCTTTGCACCATCTACCAAACGGCGACCCAGTGTGCCTTGTGACTGGTATCCTACGAACACGACGTGATGCTTCCTGTTATCGAGGTGGTCACGCAAATGATGGCGAATGCGGCCACCCGTGCACATCCCGGAACCGGCAATAATTATCGCGCCGCGCTTGGTATCGGAAATGGTTTTTGACTGGGCCACTTCCGGCGTGAAGTGTAAATTGGGCAAATTGAAAGGCCGAATTTTTCCCTGCCATACTTTTTTTGCTTCTTCATCAAACAAGGCTTCGTGTTTATCTACCACCGCGACCACTTTCACGGCCATGGGGCTGTCTAGAAATATTTTCCAGCGGTTCAAATTCCATTCGTCGAAATATTTGGCGAACCAGTACAACAATTCCTGACTGCGGCCAACCGCAAATGCGGGAATCAGGACATTGCCACCATCATTCCAAGCCTGCTCAAAAATCTCGCCAAGTTCCGTTACCGTAGCCTCACGTGAACGATGCAGACGTCCTCCATAAGTGGATTCCATCAGCACCAAATCCGCTTTTCGATGTATCGCCGGGTCACAAAGAATTGGTGTGTTTCTAGGCCCAAGATCACCAGAAAATAATAGTGTTTTACCTTCCGATTCCAACGTGACACTGGCAGAGCCCAGAATATGCCCGGCATCACGCAGAGTGACATGTAAGTCCGGAAATATTTCCTGCGGCATTTCATATTGCATTTTTTTCACGTGGGTCAATACTTTTGCAACATCGGCTTTGGTAAAAAGCGGCTGATGATTTTGATGGCCGTCTTTCCGATGCTTATTATCGCGCTCGGCGTCCATCTGGGCCAATGAAGCGGCATCTTCCAGCAAGATTTTCAGTAAATCGGCTGTGGCTTCCTGAGTATAAATCGGGCCGCTATAGCCGCGACTCACTAACAGCGGAAGCCGACCGCAGTGGTCAATATGGGCATGACTTAAAACTACTGCATCAATCTGGCTGATCTCGAAGGGAAATTCCAGTTCGTTGCGCTTTTCGTCTTCTTCGCTGCCTTGGATCATGCCGCAATCGAGTAGCAATATTTTGCCGTTGGCGTGAACCTCATGGCATGAACCGGTTACTTCGCCTGCGGCACCGTGGAATCGAACTTTCATGACCATACCCCTGAAACTAGAAAGTTTTAATCTACTCCAATGCGGGTATCAATACAAAACCATTCAATTACAGAAATCGGAAACTATTCGCTTGATGCACGAGAAACGATTGCTACGAATTAAAAATAAAAAAGAAAAACCGCTGGTGACAGGGCTTTCCACTTGTCTAATTCTTTCACCTTTAATTCGAATTGCGATTTCATATTTTTTTAGGCGTTTGCAATCTTGCACGAGCTTTTCGAAACGACGCCGCCCGCAAGCGGCCTCCTACGCTGAAAAAACTTTCAGGCAACCACGGTCGTGCTTTTAGTCCCGAGTCCCGAGTCCCGCTTCACTGCACCACATTCATCTCTTTCAACAAGCGTGGTGCGGGTTCTACCTGTTCCATGACCCAGAGAATATAGCGAATATCGACATGGATAGTGCGTTTCAAGGCCGGATCGAACAGCCAGTTGGAGGCAACGCTTTCAATATTGCCGTCAAATGCCAAACCGACCAATTCGCCTTTTGAATTGAGTGTCGGCGAACCCGAGTTGCCGCCGGTAATATCGGTATCGGTCATGAAATTCACCGGCACTGAATTGAGATCAGCAACGGCACGATTGCCGTAACGCTTTTCCTTGATGGCTTGCAGCAGATTTTTTGGTGCATCAAAGGGTTCGCTATCGGTCGCTTTGGCAGCGACTCCGTTAAGGCTGGTGAAAGGCACATAGTTAACGCCCTCCTGAGGGGAGTAGCCGATAACTTCACCGAAAGTAATGCGAAGCGTGCCGTTGGCATCCGGGTAAACCGCACGGCCTTGACTACGATTGAAATCAATCATGCCTTGCAGATACTGCGGACGATACTTCACGTCATTACCGGAATCGTGTCTTTCATTTTCTTCCAATTCGAGCAAGGTCGGCATCACAGCGACTACCAGCTTGACCATGGCATCACTGCTGCTCTCAAATTGCTGGCGTGACGCCCCAAGCCATTTGCTACGCTCGGCGGCATCACTCAATTTGGTATTGGCATACAGATTATCGAGACTGCGATTAATCGCCGCCTGATCATTGCCGCCGAGCCACTTATCGAGTGCCGGCAGACGGCAAGGCAATATATTGCTGCAGCCAGTAATTCAGCATCTTGCGATCCATCGCCACTTCAAATCTTTTTTCGAAGGTAGCGATTGAACCCTTGAAATTTGCCATATCACGTTCCTGATAATCAGGAGTACGTTGGCCATCAGGCTTTTCGTTTTCTATCGACAGGCGGTAAAGCGAACGAGCAGTAGCGTACAAGCCGCTCATGCCACCAATCGCCGTATTGCGTGCCTGCAATCTTTTGCGTTCTTCAAACAGTTTCACCAATTCATTGTGTGCAGCCAGTGCGGCCTCACCTTTCTTTCCCTGCTTCGCCAGCCAGGCCAGCACTTCGGCTTCTTCGCGATTCTTTTGTTCGACGGAATTGGTTTTAGTGAAAGTATCAAGCTGACCCTGAAAATTTTTCATGGTGTTCAACTGACCACGCAATGTCGGCGCATATTTAATTTTCACACTTTCATCGTTCTTGCCGGCGTCTTCGATAAGGGCAATCACATTCTTGAAATTTTTGACGCGTGTTGGATAAGACCAACTTGCGGTATTGGCAAACTCAGGTGCCAAGGCATAACGCGCGGTGCTGCCTGGATAACCGGCAATCATGGCGAATTCACCTTGCTTCAAACCATCACTGCCGATACGCAAAAACTCTTTTGGTTGGTAAGGCACATTGGCTTTATCGAATGCAACTGATTCTCCCGTGGGGCTGACATAGGCACGAAAAAACGTGAAGTCACCGGTGTGGCGCGGCCACATCCAGTTATCGATTTCACCGCCGTAATTGCCGACCGAACGCGGTGACGCATAAACCAATCGTACATCCTTGATTTCGCGTTGCTTGAACAAGCGGTACTGCAAACCACCAAAGAATCGCGACATGCTGCAACGATAGCCTGGGGGTTTTTCGCATTCCCCCGCCAATGTTTTACCGGCGGCTTCGATGGCCTTATCGCGGCTAGCACCATCCATATCCGGCGTTAACTTGGCTTTCACTGTGCTGGTGACATCGGTAATGGCTTCAGTAACGAACACGCGCGCGTTTGGCCCGCCGCTCAATTCATCGGCTTGTTTCAGCGCGTTGTATCCGGTTTCCAGCAAATTTTTTGCCGGTGTGGAATTGAGTTGAATCTGATTTGTCGCACAATGATGATTGGTAATGACCAAGCCATCCGGCGAAACAAAGCTGGCTGTACAGCCGCCCAGACTGATGACTGCACCTACAGGCTGACTGGTTAAATCAGCTAATTGGCCGACATCCAGTTGCAAACCGGCTTTTTTAAGGGGGCCGGCTATTTCCGGCAATTGGTCCGGCATCCACATACCTTCAGCGGCAGCCACTTGAAAACTCAGCAGCAATAACGAACTTCCCAACAAAACACGCATGAATACAATCCCCGGAATTTTTGACCGCTATTCTTATTACACTGCGTTTTGCTTGCATGTATCCCAAAAGTCATGCTTAGCTAGAGCTTGAAAGATTCGTCAGGGGCGAACCACCATGCGTAAACTGCTTTTCATCGCACTGTCTTGCACGCCGGTTTTGGCACAAGCCCAGAGTGGCACCGGTTCTTTAGCGCCAATCTTGAACGGCATTTGCTCGGCTGCAACACCGGGCAATGCCTTCTTCACTCGCTGCCAAGAATTTCTCGGAGCCTCCGATCCACAGGCTGCGGCCCGCATTGCTGGCGGACAAAGATTGGAAGAGTTACCGGGCCAAGGGCGTGCCAGTACGCGAAGCCAGCAACAAGAGCAAATCGTTTCGGAAGATTTTGGTGATGGCTGGTCTTTGTTCCTGAGTGCCGATATTGGCCGCCTAGACAGAAGCACCAGCACTAACGAGGCCGCATTCGATGGCAGCATTGATCGCTTTACCGGCGGCTTGAACTATCAGGTTAATACCAAATTACTGCTGGGTCTGGCCTTGAACCATACTCGTGAAAATCTCGACTTTGAACTATCTAGTAGTCGCAATAGTTCCACCATGAATGGTGCATTGCTTACTGCGAACCTGAGCCCGACAGAGCATTTCAATTTCGACGCCTACTACGGTCGCTTTGGTGGCGACACCACCAATGTCCGCAATATTAATTACGCCATTACCATCTCGCCCGGCAATGTGCAGACATTTGCATCTAGGGCATTCGCCTCGCCCGATGTCAGTCGCAATGTTGCAGGTATTAGCGGTTCCTGGCTCTGGAATAAAGACGCTTGGTCGGGCGGGATTAATCTGGGCATGGATCAATCCAAAACTAAGCTTGACGGCTACAGTGAAACCGGTGGCGATGGCTTTGGCATCGATGTGTCAGAACGCAATATTAAATCCAGAACAGGTTCATTAAGTTTCAATATTGCTAGAACTTACTCAGTGGCCTGGGGCGTTGTGATACCCAGTGCAAGACTGGGCCTGAAAAAGGAATTTGACAATCCTGGTCGCCAATTGACTATCCAATTTACCCAGGACAATTCGAACACCAATGTTGTTTTCGACACCTCCGACCCCGACACCCAATGGGGTGAAGTCGGTGTTGGTGTCAGCCTGGTAATGAAAAAGGGGCATCAGGCCTTTTTCGAATATCGCCAGCGCTTTGCCCATAGTTTTCTGCAGGAACGTACTCTCGCACTAGGCTGGCGCAAGGAATTTTAGCCAGACATTCACCTTGCCAAGGGTATAATGCCGCACGCTCACAAGGTGCTCACTATGACTGCAATGATGAAAGCCCTAGTCAAACGCCACGCCGAAAAAGGTATCTGGATGGAACAGGTACCGGTCCCGACTCCGGGTCCTAACGAAGTCCTGATCAAACTGGAAAAAACCGCGATTTGCGGTACCGATCTGCATATTTATAAATGGGACGAATGGTCGCAACGCACGATCAAACCGGGCCTAGTCATCGGCCATGAATTCGTAGGCCGTATCGTCGAACTAGGAAGCAGCGTTACCGGTTACAAAATCGGTGACCGGGTATCGGCCGAAGGCCATATTGTTTGCGGCCATTGCCGGAACTGCCGTGCTGGCCGTCAACACTTGTGCCCGAATACGATTGGTATTGGTGTTAATCGTACCGGTGCATTCGCTGAATATATCGCGATGCCTGCTTCTAATTTATGGCCAATCCCCGATGGCATTTCTTCGGAACTGGCATCGTTTTTTGATCCTTATGGTAATGCTGCCCATTGCGCATTGGAATTCGATGTTATTGGCGAAGATGTCTTGATTACCGGCGCAGGACCGATTGGCATTATTGCCGCCGGCATTTGCAAACATATTGGTGCCCGCAATGTAGTGGTCACTGACGTCAATGATTACCGCTTGAAATTGGCGGCCGACATGGGCGCAACGCGGGTTGTGAATGTGTCCAAGCAGTCATTGAAAGACGTGATGAAGGACCTGCATATGGAAGGCTTCGATGTCGCTCTGGAAATGAGCGGTAATCCTCAAGCGTTCAACGACATGCTCGATTGCATGTACCACGGCGGCAAGGTCGCCCTGCTCGGCATCCTGCCAAAAGGTGCCGGCATTGATTGGGACAAGGTTATTTTTAAAGGCCTTACCATGCATGGTATCTATGGCCGAAAAATGTATGAAACCTGGTACAAGATGACGCAAATGGTATTGAGCGGATTTCCCTTACAGAAAGTCCTCACCCATCAAATTCATATCGATGATTTCCAGAAAGGTTTCGAGTTGATGGAATCAGGTCAATGCGGAAAAGTGGTTTGCAGCTGGAATTGATTTCCTGCCCATAAATTGGCAATAAAAAACGGGGCCTAAGCCCCGTTTTTTACATCTGAAATTTGGAATTAACCACCAATCGAAAAACCAAGCACAATTTGGTCAGAAACTTTACCGTCAATATTGGTATCGTAATAATTCAAGCCAATATTAACCGCGCCAAAGTCGCGATTTACACCGAGGGTCCAATCATTATAGTTACCGCCACCTTCAAAATCAGTGTGGCCAAGACCAGCCGTTAGATTGAAGCCATTGCCAACTTCCCAGGTACCACCGACAGCCAGATAAAGCTGATTTATGCCAGTGTTGCTGTAGTCTGGCGCATAGCCAACGGTGAAGCTCAACATTTCGCTGTAAGTGACTACACCGATAAATTCGGAATAATCGATATCGAAGCCATCATTACCGCCCAAATAATTGTAACGGGTAACGTTTAGGTCAAGGTTCCAGTCATCACTTAAATCGACGTTATAACCAAGGTATAAATCGACTTCAAAATCATGACCCGATGTTGAGCCATAATCGACATTGGAGCCCCAACCGCCGATGTAAAAACCTGAATCACCAAAGCTGTAATCCACGCCAGCTTGCAAGGCAGGATCGAAATCGGTTTGGGTAATACCGCGAAATACATAATCGCTAACTAATGAAGCATTGAAGCTCAAATTAGATTCGCTTTCTTCTGCGGCTTTTTCTTCAGCGGGAGCTTCTTCGGCAGCCATGGTTTCTTCGGCAGCGGGAGCGGTATCTTGAGCAAAGGCAAAAGTCGGTAATGCAAACAATGCAGCAGCTAGAGCGAGGGAAAGCTTGTTCGTCATGATGATCTCCTGTTTTTATGGATAGTGACTTGTCTTAGGTTGGCCTGTGAATCAGCACCACCGCAATGGGAGGTACTCAAGAACACGGCTAACAATATATTAACCGCTGTTTGCCATATATATAGATACGTCGGCGTATATTTACTCTAAAAAACTGGTAAAAAGTCGTAAAAATGTGATTTACCCTGACAAATTAGGACCGATAATGACGGCCTAACCTAAATTCAATACGATGAACCTAAATGACCCAGATCGCAATCGCGCTTTATTCCGAAGAACTGAAACAAATTCGTCAGCAGGGCCTGTATAAATCAGAGCGCATCATCACCGGCCCGCAAGCCTCCGAAATCCAGCTTGCCGATGGTCGAAAAGTCCTGAATTTTTGTGCCAATAACTATCTTGGCTTGGCCGACCATCCGGAAATCATTCAAGCAGCAAAAGACGCCCTAGATACTCATGGCTTCGGCATGGCTTCAGTACGTTTTATCTGCGGCACCCAGGATTTACACAAACAGCTCGAACAAAAAATTGCCGATTTTTTCGGAACCGAAGACAGCATTCTGTATGCCGCCTGTTTTGATGCCAATGGTGGTCTATTCGAGCCTTTACTGACTGAGCAAGACGCCATTATTTCCGACGCCCTTAATCATGCATCAATTATTGACGGCGTACGTTTATGCAAAGCGCAGCGTTTTCGCTACGCCAACTGCGACATGAGTGATCTTGAAGCCCAACTAAAAGCCGCCACTGCCGCCGGTTGTCGCATCAAGATGATCACCACCGATGGAGTATTTTCGATGGATGGTTTTATCGCGCCATTGGATGAAATTTGTGTGCTAGCAAAAAAATATGGTGCGCTGGTGCACATCGATGAATGTCATGCCACCGGTTTTCTGGGCAACCATGGCAAAGGCTCGGCCGAAGTAAAAGGCGTGCTGGATCAAATCGATATTATTACCGGCACACTCGGCAAAGCGATGGGCGGTGCACTCGGCGGTTTCACCACGGCAAAAAAAGAAGTGATCGAATTATTACGGCAACGTTCACGTCCTTATTTGTTCTCGAACTCCTTACCGCCGCATGTGGTGGCCGCCGGTATCAAGGCATTCGACATGCTGGCCAGTGCCGGTGAATTACGGACACGCTTGCAGGAAAACACCCGCTATTTCCGCGAACAAATGACTGCAGCTGGTTTTGATTTAAAACCCGGCGTGCACCCGATCGTTCCGGTCATGCTGTATGACGCGCCGCTGGCGCAAAAATTCGCTGCGCAATTACTGGAAGAAGGAGTTTACGTGATTGGCTTTTTCTTTCCGGTCGTCGCAAAAGGCCAAGCCAGAATTCGTACGCAGGTAAGCGCCGCGCACACGCATGAACAACTTGAACGTACGGTTGCCGCATTCATCAAGGTCGGGAAAAGCCTTGGTGTAATTTCATGAAACTCCAGACTCCCAAAACGGGAACTATGCATTTGCTGCGGCCGGTCATCCTGTGTCTGTCGCTTGCACTGGTCGCGTGTAGCCACGACAAGGTGGAAGCAACGGAATCCACCAAAACGATAATTCCTGCCGTAAAAAAAACCGAAGCAACAATACCGGCCAAGCCTGATCCGGTCAATGAACAGCCCGTCGTGAACGAAGCTGTCACTGGCAAGCTCTCCATGCTGAAGCCAGGGCAATCGGCGAGCATTGACCCAGTCACTACATTGCACTATGTCCGCCTAGTGAGCGACAGCCGTTGCCCTGTTGGTGCGCAATGCATCTGGGCTGGCGAGGCTACTATTGAACTGACACTCGAGTCCGGCAAAGAAAAACAGACTTTCAGTTTGACCGACAGGTCAAATACGAAAAGCATCTTGGGCTTCAATATCGAACTGGTTTCAATTGATCGCGGCCATCTAATCAATATCCGGGCACGGAAACTTTAAGTAAGCACAAGACCGGCAAAAAATGCGCATCGGCCTTCGTCGAAAATTTCTGCTGGCAGTCCAGACCGATACGGAAGCAATCCTGAGGGATAATGTCTGGAACACGCGATGCCTGCATTGTCGTGCACGCCTGCAAGTACACAACGACGGCACGGCCATGGGCCACTGCACGCTGGAACATGTGATACCACAGGCATGGTTCGGCGAACGTGCAGCAAAGAATCTCTGCTCTCGCGTTAGTGATGATGCCGACGACCCGCGTAACCTCGCGCTTGCCTGCACCCGTTGCAATCATGGCAAGGGCAAAAGCCATGATGCTCGTGGCCCCGGCGATGCTCGCGCCCTTGAAGTGATCAGCGCGTTGTTTGCGAAACGGTTTGCACGTTGGCGGGATTGTGATTTAAGGTCTTGACCGGATTCCAAGAGCTTTAATTTCGTGCTCATCGAGCATACGCCACTGTCCTTTCGCAAGCTCACCGAGTTTTAAATCGCCGATACGCACTCGAATCAACCGTAATACCTCGATATTTAATTCGAGCAGAATCTTCCTGATCTGCCGGTTCTTGCCCTCATCGAGAATGATTTCCAGCCAGGCATTTTTTTCGCCTTCGCGTAGTACTGACACATGTTTCATGGTATGGAGCTCGCCTTCAATATCAATGCCGCGCAGCATTTTTTGCAAGTCATCGGCATTAGGCAAGCGATTAATTTGTACATGATACGTTTTATCTAGGCCTGATTCTGGCGAGGTGATTTGCGCTGCCCAGCCGGTGTCGTTGGTAAATAACAGCAGGCCTTCGCTGGCTTTATCCAGACGACCCACAGGGGCGAGCCATGGCAAACCGGCATTATCAAAACAGCGATAGACCGTGTCGCGACCTTTTTCGTCATTTGTCGTTGATACTAAACCGCGCGGTTTATTTAATATTAGATAAATACTTTGAACCGAGTTATCGGCCAGACCAGTGATAGTCACTGTGTCACGATCTTGCACAACCGGAAACTCCGGATCGCACACTACGTGGCCATTAACTGACACTCGACCTTCGCGAACCCACACAGCGGCCTGCGTACGCGACGCCAAGCCCTGCTTAGACAAGACTCTTGCTACACCAAAGCGCCTAGACAGTATTTCCTTCATCACCATAGGATGACGTATGGACATGAATTTCGCTACGCTTGGGGTTTTTGGCGATTCCACATGCCAAGATATCCAAAACATTGCATCCGAGTACTCAATGTCTCTCGTATTTATGGAGCACACTATTAAAAATCATTCAGTAAAATCGCTTTACAATGCAATATAACGTGAAACCAAGGTGAAGCCCGATGTCGATTCACTCCTCAATCACCATCGCTACGGCAAAATAAGACATGATTTCAAACACCGAAGAACCTGCCAAACAATCGTTTATTCGTCGCAGTACTGTTGCTTTTATTCGCTGGTTCGATACCTCGGCGAATGCTGAAACCGGTGATGCCGATACAAACGCGATCGACTGGCTACGTGTACTTCCTTTCATTGCAATGCATCTGGCTTGCTTTGCTGTCCTGTGGGTCGGGTTCTCCTGGTTTGCTTTGTGGGTAGCACTCGGCTTGTACGCTGTTCGGATGTTCGCCATTACCGGTTTTTACCACCGCTATTTTTCGCATAAAGCATTTCGCACCTCTAGGCCGATACAATTTTTATTTGCGATGGTAGGCGCGGCCAGTGTGCAGCGCGGTCCATTGTGGTGGGCGGCACACCATCGCCACCACCATCGCCACGCCGACACCGAACACGACATACATTCACCGCGCCATGGTTTTTTCCGCAGTCATATGGGCTGGTTTTTGACCAAACGCGGGTTTACTACCAATTTCAGCAATATCCCGGATTTGGTGAAGTTTCCCGAACTAAAATATCTGGATCGTTTTGATATCGTGGTACCCATCGTGCTGGCAGTCAGTTTATTTTCTTTGGGGGCCTGGCTGAAAACAGCGGCACCGGAACTTCATACCAGCGGACCGCAATTATTAGTCTGGGGCTTTTTTGTTTCTACCATTGTTTTATTCCACGCTACCGTGACCATAAATTCGCTTGCCCATCGTTGGGGAACGCGCCGATACAAAACCAACGACGACAGCCGTAACAACGCCTTTCTTGCACTCATTACGTTTGGCGAAGGCTGGCACAACAACCACCACCACTTTCCGGGCTCTGCGAGTCAGGGCTTCAAATGGTGGGAATTGGACATGACCTATCTTGCGCTGAAAACCATGTCGTTTTTTGGCTTGGTCTGGGATTTGAAAGTCGTACCGCCACAGCTGAAACGTAATACTGCCGAAGCATCATGAAAATTGCAGTTATCGGTAGCGGCATCGCCGGCATGGGTTGCGCGTATTTATTGTCGCGTCAGCACGAAGTCGTTCTGTACGAAAAAGAGAGTCGTCTTGGTGGCCACACACACACACACACGGTGCGACAAGGAAATCAGGATTATCAAATTGATACCGGATTTATTGTATTCAATCCCGCCAACTACCCACTGCTCAGCCAATTATTTAGCGAATTAAAGCTAGCTTCGCAAAAAACCGAGATGGGCTTTTCGGTACAAAATGCGGCGAGCGGACTTGAATACAACGCTACCAATTTGAATGCTATGTTCTGCCAACGGCGTAATCTTCTTTCACCGAAATTCATTCGGATGACTCGTGACATTCTGCGTTTTTATCGCGAATGTCCGAGCTTGTTGAATTTAAGCGATGATGGCCCGACGCTGGGCGACTACCTGTCCAAAAATCGTTACTCGAAATTATTTATCGATGACCACATTATTCCCATGGCCTGTGCCTTGTGGTCATCGCCGTCAGATACGATCGCAAAATTTCCAGCAAAATATCTGGTGCAGTTCATGCACAATCATCATATGTTACAAGTCAATGAACGACCGGAATGGCGGGTAGTACAAGGCGGTTCAAGTCATTATATTGGTTTGCTAGAAAAAGCCTGGGCGGTGGATGTGCGCTTGAATGCCGGTGTCCAGAGCGTTACCCGCATTGGCGCGCGAGTGCAGATTAAAACCGCAGACGGCGATGACAGTTTTGATCAAGTAGTTTTTGCTTGCCACAGCGACCAAGCACTGGCAATGCTGGCAGATGCCAGCCCGCTCGAACGTGAAATCTTGGGCGATCTTCCGTATCAGGAAAATGAAACCGTATTGCATACCGATGCCAAAATTTTGCCCCGCAATAAAAAAGCCTGGGCGGCTTGGAATGCGTATATACCAGCTGCAAAAACCGAAACGTGCACCGTGAGTTACTGCATGAATATTCTGCAATCGGTCCAATCACCCGAGCCTTTCGTCGTGACCCTGAATCGTACTGCCGATATTGCTCCAGACAAGATTATTGCGAAGATGCGTTATCAACATCCGATGTACACTCATGCCAGCGTTAAAGCGAAGGCTCGCCGACATGAAATCAATGGTAAAAATAACACCTGGTTTGCGGGCGCCTATTGGGGCTTTGGTTTCCATGAAGATGGCTTGCGCAGCGGTGTTGAAGTGGCGCGCGAACTCGGCATTGCCTGGTGAGTGAGCATTTCGCCAGCGCGATTTATGAAGGCCGCATTCGACACCGGCGCTATGCAGTCAAGTCGCACGATTTTGAATATCGTATTTATCAGCTGTATCTCGACTTGGCCGAACTTGATCTTGTCTTCAAAAAACGCTGGTTTTGGTCTTTCAATAAATTGAACCTAGCCTGCGTTTTACGTCGTGATTATTACGGCGATGCCAAACTCTCGATTGAACAAGCCGTTCGTGATCGCGTGCAGGCAGAAACCGGAACGCGGCCAACGGGCCCTATTCGCTTGCTTACCCACGGCCGTTATTTTGGCTTCAGCATGAATCCGGTCAGTTTTTATTATGGCTTCAAGGACGATGGCGAAACACTCGACTGGATTCTGGCTGAAATTACCAATACTCCCTGGGGCGAACGTCATGCGTATTTCCTACCAATAAGCCAAGCGATTTCAAAAGCAAAAACTTGGCATTGGGATTTCATAAAATCATTTCATGTATCGCCGTTTTTGCCGATGGACAGAAATTATCATTGGGCCTTTGAATCTCCCGGTGACAGCTTGCGCATTCATATGGACGTGATGCAGGAAAATACTCGAGATTTCGACGCTACTTTGGTGTTGCAACGCAAACCGATGAACGCAAACACGCTGGCTTCATGCCTTTTGCGGTATCCATTGATCACCTTCAAAACCGCGCTGGCGATTTACTGGCAGGCATTGAAGCTATGGATCAAGCGGATTCCGTTTTATCCACACCCGAAAATATCAACGTAAGAGCCTGGAGTTTTACATGAGCAGTCCGGTCGAATCACTAACGAGTGAGATTTACCCTACCGGGTCTTTTGGTAGGGTGACTCGTTTTTTGCGCCAGAAAATTCTTGGCAAACTTTCGCAAATAAAAGGTGGTCGAATTCATCTGCATGACGGTCTAGGTAGCCAAACACTCGGCATCGACGATTCAACGACCGGAATCCATGTTCGTCTGAATGTTCGTAGTCCGGAATTTTATCGTCAGGTCGCATTGAACGGTTCGGTCGGTGCTGGTGAATCCTACATGGACGACCTCTGGCATTGCGATGATTTAGTAGGCCTAATTCGCTTACTGGTGATCAATCGCGATTTGCTGGACAGCATGGAATCGGGTACTGCAAAAATCGGTGGTTGGCTAATGCAAGCAGCGCATTCATTTACCCGCAACACCCGTACCGGCAGCAAGAAAAATATCGCGGCACATTATGATTTGGGTAATGATTTATTCAAGCTGTTCCTCTGTAATAACATGATGTATTCATCGGCCATATTTACCAGCGCCGAAGACACACTGGAAGTGGCATCCGATCGCAAGCTTGAACGTATCTGTCAAAAGCTGGATTTAAAACCCAGCGACCATCTAATAGAGATCGGTACCGGCTGGGGTGGCATGGCACTTTATGCGGCAAAAAATTATGGCTGCAAAGTCACCACCACTACTATTTCAAAAGAACAGCATGCGCTTGCCAGCCAGCGTATTGCCGAAGCCGGCCTAGGCGATCGCGTGACTTTATTGCTGCAAGACTATCGCGACCTGGAAGGCAGCTACGATAAACTGGTATCGATCGAAATGATTGAAGCGATCGGCCATCAGTATCTCGATACCTATATGGCGAAATGTACTTCCTTGCTGAAACCTGATGGTCTTGCCCTTATTCAAGCTATCACTATTGAAGACCATCGCTACCAACAAGCGTTGCACTCGGTCGATTTTATCAAGCGCTATATTTTTCCCGGCAGCTTTATTCCTAGCGTCAATGCCATGGTCAATGCGGCTGCACAGTCGGGGCCACTGCGCTTGGTTAACCTGGAAGACATCGGACCGAGCTATGCCCGCACGCTGCATGAGTGGCGTCGGCGTTTCATGAGCCAACTCGACCAAGTTCGCTCGCTCGGTTACGACGATCGTTTCATCAAGATGTGGGAATTCTATTTGGCCTATTGCGAAGGCGCATTTATCGAACGCTCGATCAGCGATGTGCACTTATTATTTGCCCGCTCGCAAAATCGACGCCAGGAATTTTTGCCGCCAGCGATGCAAGCATAATGAAATTACCCTGGCCAAGTATTGCCAATGCCTTGGGTTATCAAGCCGTGTGGTTTGTAACATTATTGAGCGCCAGCAAAGGTCATTTCTGGTTTGGTTTTTTAAGCAGCCTTGTATTTTCAGGTTTGATGCTTTGCTTTGGCGGCAATGCAAGGCAAGACGGTCGTATCGTTATTATCGGTTTAGTTCTCGGGGTTTCGATTGATACTTTATTTGCAAGCAGCGGCTGGATTGAATATGCGCAATCTTGGTCATCCATTAGCATCGCGCCACTCTGGATCATCGCGCTTTGGCTGTCATTCTCTTTCACACTGAATCATTCGATGTCATTTCTTCGCAAAAATTATGTAGCTGCGGCAGCGTTTGGCTTTATTGGTGGTCCGCTGGCTTACTGGTGTGCCGATCGCGTCTTTGACGTGATCAGCTATGGCACGAGCACCGGCTTGGTGATGTTGGCGCTCGGCGTAAGCTGGGGCCTTGTCATTCCCGCTATTTTTTATATTGATAAGCGCATATCGATGCAAGACAACGCTCAAAAGGCAGCTGCCTAATGCTCACGGTGCTACTTCACGTCTGGTTGATGTCGGCAGCCGTTATGGCAGTCGCGTGGTACTTCTCCATGCGCGTACAGAACGTCGGCTACGTTGATGTGGTATGGGCCGGTTTAATGGCCGCTGCCGCGGTCATGGTGAGCATTGAAGGTGATGGTTCGGATTTACCAAGAGCTCTGGTCGCTTTTCTGGGTGGGATATGGGGCGCGCGACTTTGCATCCATTTATTGAAACGCGTTATGCATGAACCTGAAGACGGTCGCTATCAAGCATTGCGTGCGACCTGGAATGGCAGCCCGGCAAAGTTTTTCGTGTTCTTTCAAATGCAAGCGGTGATCGTTGTTTTATTTTCGATTCCTTTTTACGCCGCAGCTTCTCGTCATGCTGGTGAAATCTGCGGCTGGACGCTCGCCGCCATCGGCGTCTGGATAATCAGCGTTTTCGGTGAATACTTAGCTGATCAACAGCTGGCTAAATTTCGTGCCGATCCAAACAACAAAGGCAAAACCTGTCGAACTGGTTTGTGGGCTTATTCACGCCACCCAAATTATTTTTTTGAATGGTTGCATTGGTTTACTTATGTATTACTGGCAATCAATAGTGACTACTTCTGGTACAGCCTAGTGGGGCCGGTTGTTATGCTGGTATTTTTATATCGTGTCAGCGGAATACCCTGGACCGAAACGCAGGCGTTGCGTAGTCGTGGCGACGACTACCGCCGCTATCAAAACGAAGTGAGTGCCTTTATTCCCTGGCCACCAGGTAAATCAAACGCAACTCCTACAAATAGTAATTAATCTAGCCGAGTATTTGAATGTCTCTTACCGACCTTTGTGAAAACGGACTTGTACCCGATGCTTTGACACGCTACGGCATTCGACAACTCTGCCAACAGCGTTTGATTGAAGAAAATGTACAAGACATTGAAAAAGCTGACCTTCGCTTTCGTACCATGCTCGATGATCTAAGAAAAAGTCCAATCGCCATTGAAACCGCAGCGGCTAACGAACAGCATTACGAAGTTCCAACACGCTTTTTTCAACTCTGTTTAGGCAAGCGTCTGAAGTACTCGTCCTGTTTTTACGCAACCGGTAACGAAACCCTGGACGAAGCAGAAGTGGCCATGCTCAGTCTTTATTCCGAGCGTGCTGAACTGGCCGATGGCCAGCATATTCTTGAACTTGGTTGTGGTTGGGGCTCATTAACTTTATGGATGGCCGAAAAATATCCGAATGCCAGCATCACCGCGGTATCAAACTCGGCAACACAAAGAATACATATCGAAGCGGTCTGCCGCGAGCGCGGTTGGCAGCACGTCAAAGTAATTACCTGTGACGTCAATATACTCGACTTGGATGCCAATCAATTTGATCGTGTAGTCTCGGTGGAAATGTTTGAGCACATGCGCAACTATCAAACCCTGCTCAATCGCATTTCAAAATGGATGAAGCAGGATGCCAAATTATTCGTGCATATTTTTTGCCATCGCTACGTTATGTATCCATTCGAGACGGAAGGCGATAATAACTGGATGGGCAAATATTTCTTTACCGGCGGCATCATGCCATCGGCCGACACGTTACTGCATTTCCAGCAGGATATTAGTATTGAACAACGTTGGCTGGTCTCGGGCGAACATTATGAAAAGACCTCGAACCATTGGCTCGCCAATCAAGATGCGCACCACGATGAAATCATGCACATCATGAAAACAACCTACGGTGAAAAAGATGCCAAGCGCTGGTTTAATCGATGGAGAATGTTCTGGCTGTCCTGTGCCGAACTATTCGGTTTAGAAGACGGTAATGAATGGCTAGTCGCGCACTATTTATTCAAAAAGCGCTGATTACTTAATTATTTAAACGCCTGCAATGCGGGCGGCATCCTTTTTATCTAAAAAGCCCGCAATGCGGGCGGCATCCTTTTTATCTAAAAAGCCCGCAATGCGGGCGGCATCCTTTTTATCTAAAAAGCCCGCAATGCGGGCTTTTTGATTTCTCATTAGTTTTGAGCTCAGCACTTTTTATCTTTCGTCGGCTTACATTCTACTGGAGGCGCTACCAGAGCTGCGTCTGCACCCGGCTTGCCGGTTGCCACCCGAATTCCCTTGGCTTTCATCCAGGCATCGAATTCCACCGACGTCATGCGCTTACCGTTTTGGTTCATGTCAAAACGCCAGGGAGTGTTGTCATCTTTTGTCTTCGGTACATACGCACCATTGGATGTTGTCGGCGCCGAGCGTGAAGGTTCAGCTATCATGCCAGGCTTGCTGGCTCTGGACCGAGCGATAAAGTCTTTCAGGAAAACGCAATTGATCGCACTGCTGTTACGAGAGTTCAGCATCTCTTCTACCGGCGCATTAATCAATTCAAATGTTGATTCGGTTCGTACAACGGCACATTTACCGGCTGCCATCAGGCTCGTTGAAAAAAACGAAACAAAGATTAACGTGACTAGTATTAAAAGATTATTTTTTAAGAGCATTGTTCTCACCAGGAAATATTCAACCAAGCGAGCATAGGCGGCAATGAATTAATTGGCAACAAAAAAAAGAAACCCGGCCAAGGCCGGGTTTCGTTCAGCTTAAGAACAGTTCAGATTAATTTTGAACGTTCAGCTCGGTGCGACGGTTACGTGCGCGGCCTTCTTTCGTGGTGTTGACGTCGATTGGTTTCAATTCACCGAAACCGTTCGGACCCACTAAACGACCAGCGTCAACGCCTTTGCCGGTCAAATAGTTGAACACAACTTGTGAACGACGTTGTGACAGACCTTGGTTATAATCTTCGCTACCGACTGAGTCAGTGTGACCAGCAACTTCAACTTTCAGTTGTGGGTACTTGTTCAGGATGTCAGCAGCTTCGTCAAGGATCACAACAGCGTCAGGACGCAGAGTGTCTTTATCGAAATCGAAGTTCACCCCTTTCAAATCAATAGTCAAAGGCACTGGGCAACCATCAGGACCGATAGCTTGGCCAGCTTGCGAATTAGGGCAACGATCGTTGCAATTATTCACGCCATCGCCATCATCGTCTTTGGTCGCGCAATCTTCAGCCATTGGCGCAGGAGCTTCTGGAACTACTGGAGCTGGCAGGTTGCCGAGAGCAAACAAGACAGAGGCAGTTGCGTAAAGATCTTGGTAATGACCAGCGTCAAAATCGTCATTAAAATCGAAGCGCATACCGCCTTCAATACGAATATCAACATGGTCGCTAACGTCAGCTTGTAAGCCAGCGCCAAGTTTAACCAACAAATTGGAGCCTCCATCAGAACTACCGCCACCGGCAGTAAATTTATTCTTTTGAGCCCCGATACCAGCAGCAAGGTAAGGCCACCAATTACGGCCTTCTTTTACGAAATGATAGCGACCGGTAACTGCTAGGCCAGTCATGTCCCAGTCTATGTCTGGAAGAATATCCAAACTTGAACTTGCACGATCTAGCTCAACGTCAATCGACACGTTTGAGCTGACCATCTTGCCAACGCCAATGCCATAAATGCCAGCGTTTGAAGCGGAACCAAACGGGATACTACGGTCATCATCCGTACCGAGAATACCAACGGTGCCAGAAATATACCAACGGTCATCAAAGTCTTGGGCCATCGCCGATTGAGCCATAGACATGGCACCGAGCATGGCGCAACACAGGAGTTTCTTCTTCATAATTAGCTCCAAATTCACTAGTTAAGACAAAATAAGTTTGCTTACAGAACAGTTTAGTGTCTGCCAACAATTAAAAATCAACGTTCCTGTATCCGGTACGTTAACGTCAAGATAACAAAATTAACAACAAAAGCCAAGCTTTACACCTAAACCACGAATAAATCCATGAAGCGGTGGACCGGGGTACTTTCAAACCTGGAGGTATCTCCCGTTAGCGCCAAAATTTGCTTCACTTGATGTGCTGACAGGTGTCCACCGATAGCATCCTCGAATTTCTTGAGTAGAACGGGAATGCCTTCGCCGCGTCGCTCGCGATGCCCAATGGGGAAGTCTATGGAGACTTTCTCAGTCTTGCTGCCGTCTTTAAAGAAGACCTGGATCGAATTGCCGATGTAGCGTTTTTCGGTATCGAAATAATCGGTAGTGAAATGCGGGTTTTCCTTGACCACCATTTTCTCGCGTAAAGCATCAATACGCGGGTCTGCCGCCACCGCATCAGCATAATCATCGGCTGTGAGACGACCAAAAATAAGCGGTACGGCTACCATATACTGCAGGCAATGGTCACGATCAGCATAGTTAGCTAGTGGGCCGGTCTTATCGATAATCCGAACACCCGCTTCCTGGGTTTCCATTTCAATGCGCTCAATCTGATCTAGCTTGCCAGCGACCTGTGGATGCAGCTGCATGGCGCACTCGACCGCGGTTTGGGCATGAAATTCAGCAGGAAAGCTGATTTTGAACAATACATTTTCCATCACATAAGCACCAAACGGACGCTCGAACTGGAATTGATTACCTTTGAACATTACATCGGCAAAGCCCCAAGTTTTTGCCGTGATGGCACTCGGGTAGCCAACACAGCCTTTTACGGCATTAAACGCATGCGTCACAGCACGACGGCAAGCGTCACCGGCCGCCCAGCTTTTACGAGGCCCGGCATTGGGTGCATGACGATAGGTCCGTAGCGCACCACCATCAATCCAACTATGGCTCACTGCATTGATGATTTCCTCTTTGCCACCGCCCAGCATATGCGTGGTAACCGCCGTAGAAGCCAAACGCACCAGAATGACGTGATCCAGACCGACGCGGTTAAAACTGTTTTTCAGGGCATAACCACCTTGAATTTCATGAGCCTTGATAGCCGCCGACAGTACATCACGAATCAAAACCGGCTTGCCGCCTTCACGTTCGGCTTTGCGACTTTGATAGTCGGCAACCGCGAGAATCGCGCCGAGGTTATCGGAAGGATGGCCCCACTCTGCTGCCAGCCAGGTGTCGTTGAAGTCCAACCAACGCACTTGCACACCAATATTGTAAGCCGCCTGCACTGGGTCTAGTTCAAATGAAGTTCCCGGAACACGCACTCCGCCGATCATCGTGGCACCCGGAACAACCGGGCCGAGATGCTTGGTGCATTCGGGATGCTTCATCGCCAACATCGAACACCCAAGGGAATCGAGCAACATATAACGGGCAGTCGTGAAGGCTTCGGGCGAATCAATGCGATAGTCGGTAACGTAATTGGCAATATCGACCATGCTTTGGTCAGGATCGGGGCGTTTGGCGGAGCGAATATCGTGGTGGCTCATGGCTTGGGTTCCAGCGCTGGGTCGAAGAGGACTATTTTGCCAGATTTAAGCGATATGTACTTGAGCAAATTCTGCTTTCAAGGCATCGTGACTACTTTCTTAAAATGCCCAGCACATGAACTCCACTTCTTATCCGCACTTGTTCGCACCGCTCGATCTTGGCCATTGCTCGCTACCCAATCGTATTTTGATGGGCTCCATGCATACAGGTCTGGAAGATAAAAGCGGTGATTTTCCGAAATTGGCAGCCTACTTTCGCGAACGTGCCGAGGGTGGCGTCGGCTTAATGGTGACGGGCGGAATTTCACCGAACATTGTTGGCTGGCTGAAACCTTTCGGTGGCAAATTGAGTTGGTCCTGGGAAATTCACAAGCACCGAATCGTGACTAAAGCCGTGCACGAAGCCAAGGGCAAAATTTGCATGCAAATTTTGCATGCGGGTCGCTACGGCTACCATCCGTTCACCGTTTCCGCTTCCGGCATTCAAGCACCGATCAATCCTTTCAAGCCTCGCACCCTGGGTAACTGGGGTATTGAAAGACAAATTAATGCCTTTGTAAATTGCGCAAAATTGGCACGTGAAGCCGGCTATGACGGCGTTGAAATCATGGGCTCGGAAGGTTATTTAATTAACCAGTTCTTGAGCCCGCGTACCAATAAGCGCGAAGACCAATGGGGCGGCAGTGCGGAAAACCGCATGCGCTTCGCGGTTGAAATTGTGCGGCGCACTCGTGAAGCGGTCGGGAAAGACTTCATTATTATTTATCGTTTATCCATGCTCGAACTGGTTGATGATGGTTCGGCCTGGGACGAAATTCTTGCGCAGGCAAAGGCGATTGAAAACGCTGGCGCCACGATTATTAATACCGGCATTGGCTGGCATGAATCGCGAGTGCCGACGATTGCAACTTCGGTTCCACGTGCGGCGTTTGCCGGCGTCACCGCAAAACTAAAACCCCATGTCCGCCTACCACTGATTGCTACCAACCGGATCAATATGCCCGACGTCGCTGAAAAAATATTGGCCAGCGGGCAGGCTGACATGGTGTCAATGGCGCGGCCTTTACTTGCCGATTCGCAATGGGCGATCAAAGCGCGCGAAGGCCGCAGCGATGAAATCAATACCTGCATCGCCTGCAATCAAGCCTGCCTAGACCATGCCTTCGAAAGCAAGATTGCGAGCTGCTTGGTGAACCCGCGCGCTTGCGCCGAAACCGAACTCAATTACACCAGGACCCGCTCGCCAAAACGCATCGCTGTCGTCGGCGCGGGGCCCGCTGGCTTGGCCTGCGCCACTGTGGCCGCCGAACGTGGGCATCAAGTGACCTTGTTTGATGCCAGTCCGAAAATTGGTGGCCAATTTAATCTGGCGAAAATGATCCCGGGCAAAGAAGAGTTTTACGAAACACTCAGATATTTCGGCAAACAACTCGAACTACACAAAGTCGAACAACGATTAGGCATGCGGGTCGAGGCTGATGCGCTGAAAGAATTCGACGAAGTGGTATTAGCTACCGGCATCAAACCACGCAAAATAGATTTCCCCGGTATCGACCACGGCAAAGTCTGCTCCTATATTGATGTATTGACGGGCAAAGTAAGGCCCGGCAAAAAAGTAGCCGTGATTGGTGCTGGCGGCATTGGTTTTGATGTTGGCGAATTTTTGGTGCACGACGGCGAGTCCTCTACTCTGCACAAGGATCGCTGGATGCAGGAATGGGGCGTTAAAGCCGATTTCAGCGGTCGCGGTGGGCTCGCCAAACCCGAACCGGAAGCTCCCGCGCGGCAAGTATGGTTGCTGCAAAGAACCGAAGGCAAAATCGGTGCGAAGCTGGGCAAAACAACAGGCTGGATTCATCGCAGTACACTTAAAGCCAAAGGCGTAAAAATGCTGGCTGGTGTAACTTATCTCGGTGTTGATGACACTGGCCTGCGGATTCAAATCAATGGCGTCGAGCAAACATTGCCAGTGGACAATGTGGTCATTTGTGCCGGCCAGGAGCCACTCCGTACGCTGGTCGAACCTCTGAAGGCTTTAGGCAAATCACCCCATTTGATTGGTGGCGCCGATGTGGCAGCAGAGCTCGACGCTAAAAGGGCGATCAGTCAGGGCAGTCGCTTGGCGGCCGGTTTTTGACCCCTACCCTCAGAGGCCAACAGCGCTGAAAAGCATCGTAGCAGCCAAGATTTGGCTTTTTTCACAAAACTTAACGAAAAAACTACCCACAGCCCAAGCTATAAAAACCCTGACAAACCCGCCGCTTAGCGGGGCTTTGGAGTATTCACTCCAACAAAATCAAGCACTTGAACAATTTATTCACAAAATTTCTGGGCGACTTGAGTATGATTCGCCCCGAACCGGCCCCGCGGCGTGAAGTTGCAGGGTTTGCTCCAAACCTCATTGAGGGGTGGCGCGAAACGAACAGCTCACGATTCAAGTTCGTCCATCCTAAATGCGAGGCCACAAGCCACCCACCATTGATTCACTAAAAGAATCAGTGCAACTGCGAAAGCGGTGGGGACGATTGCGGCGCGCCGATTGAGGTGTGTTAAATGAAGTTATCTTTTTTAATGTGGTTGTCCAGCATGCTGCCACAACCTGTGGCAGATCCCTTATGCTTGGCAACGACGGTGTATTTGGAATCGCGCGACCAGTCTGAACTCGGACAACGCGCGGTGGCAGAAGTGGCATTGCGTCGGCGCGATGATGGACGCTGGGGTGATTCGGTTTGCAAAGTTGTCACGGCACCGAAACAATTTGCTCCCACCATCGTTAAACCAAGCGTGCGCATCAAATCTCTGGATGCTTGGCAGAAAGCGGTGAATGTCGCTTTCGCTTCACAGAAGGATTGGAAACAACCGATTGGCAAGCGTAACGAAGTCGTTCCCGGCGCCAGCCACTTTGCAGCACATAATTTGGTGACACCGACTTGGAGCAGCTATCCGACCGTGGCAAGGATTGGTGATCACACGTTTTACAAGGTTGATCGTCTGAAACGATAAGCCTGCAGTTGTAGCGCTGTATGCCGTCCTCGTCGGTATGCATCACAGCGATACGAGAACCCGCCCAGGCAACTGGGCGGGTTTTTTATTGGCCGATTGAAATCAACGACGCCAGAAGCGTTCCATCTCAAGATAGGTGAAAGACGCCGACCAAGTAATCATCACGAAACCGGTCAGTGCTTCGGTCCCGGCCAGAAAACGGATGGGGCCGACCGGCGCTAGGTCACCGAATCCTACCGTGGTGTAAGTCATCGCCGAGAGGTAGATCGAGTCCAGAAAACTGGTCGCCGCTGTCGAGACGACATGTCCCGTTTCAGGCCAAAGCAGCAGCGCCCAATAAGTCATACCAAACAACCATATTTCGATTACATGCAAAAACAGCACTGCAAAAATGCCGTAGAGCACTTTGCGGCGCGGTTGATGGTCATGACGTTTTGCCAAGCCTCTTACAAGCAGACTCAAGCCTTCGTAATGGACCAGCACACAAAGGCAGACCACGGCGATGGTCGCTAACACCACCACGCCGTTGGCCAGCCAATTGTCGTACATCAGCGTTTTTCGATGCTCACGTATTCGCGATCTTCCGGTCCGGTGTAATTGGCACTCGGGCGGATAATCTTGCCGTCTTGGCGCTGTTCAATCACATGCGCACTCCAACCCGAGGTACGAGCAATCACGAACAGCGGCGTGAACATCGCGGTCGGAATTCCCATCATGTGATAAGCCGAAGCACTGTACCAATCCAGATTCGGGAACATTTTCTTCAGATCCATCATCAGCTTTTCGATGCGTTCGCTGACATCAAACAGGGTTTGATTGCCGCCCTGCCTGCACAGTTCGCGCGAAATTTCCTTAATGATCGGATTACGCGGGTCGCCAATGGTGTAAACCGGATGACCAAAACCAATCACAATTTCTTTGCGCTCGACACGGGCACGGATATCGACTTCGGCATCATCGGCTGTACCGTAGCGCGCGATGATTTCCATCGCCACTTCATTGGCACCGCCATGTTTCGGGCCACGTAATGCACCGATGCCACCCGTGATGCAAGAAAAAATATCTGAGCCAGTGCCTGCAATCACACGTGCCGCAAACGTGCTGGCATTGAATTCGTGCTCGGCGTACAGCACCAGCGAACGATCTAAGGCGCTTGCATGTAAGTCACTGGCCGGTTCGCCATGCAACAAATGCAGAAAATGGGCAGCGATCGAATCGTCATCGGTCTCGCAATCAATACGACGACCGTTGCGGGTGAAATGCCACCAATACATCAGCATTGAACCGAAACTGGCCATCAAACGATCAGCAATATCGCGCGCTTCGTTTTCCGGATGCGTGTCGCGCTCCGGCAATACAGTTCCCAATACCGAGCAACCGGTGCGTAAGACGTCCATCGGATGTGCATTGGCTGGAATCAACTCCAATGCTTCAGCGACCAGCACAGGCAAGCCGCGCAAACGCGTCAATTTTGTTTTGTAGGCATTCAATTGCGAAGACGTCGGCAATACGCCATGTACCAGCAAATGCGCCACTTCTTCAAAACTCGATTGCGTCGCTAAATCATGAATGTCGTAACCGCGATAATGCAGATCGTTGCCGTTGCGGCCAACGGTGCATAACGCCGTGTTGCCGGCTGCCGTGCCGCTGAGTGCGACAGATTTTTTGGGTTTCGGCAAGGTCGATTGCGTTTCGTCGCTCATAAATTATTCCTTTGTGTTGCCCTGTGAAAACAGCGCGTCAAGTTTGTCTTCGTAGCTGTGATAACTCAGAAAATCGTACAAATCGTCACGGCTTTGTAGCGTGTCAATAATGTTTTTCTGAGTACCTTCACGACGCACGGTTTCGTAGAAATTCAATGCCGCTTTGTTCATTGCGCGATAAGCACCGCAGCAATATAAAGCGATATCAACGCCGACATCGCGCAGCTCATCGGTCGTGAAAAACGGCGTTGAACCAAACTCGGTCAGATTTGCCAGAATTGGAACCTTCACCGCACTTTTGAAACGGCGGTAATCATCTAGCGTTCTCATCGCTTCGGGAAAAATCATATCGGCACCGGCTTCAACATAGGCACAAGCCCGTTCGATGGCGGAATCAATTCCTTCCACCGCGGCTGCATCGGTGCGCGCCATGATGACAAATGATTCATCCGTTCTGGCATCAACGGCTGCGCGAACACGATCTACCATTTCAGCCAGCGAAACCACTTCTTTGCCTGGGCGGTGACCACAACGTTTTTGCCCGACCTGATCTTCCATGTGCACTGCAGCAATCCCGGTACGGATACAAGATTTGATTGTGCGCGCAATATTGAATGCCCCGCCCCAACCGGTATCAATATCCACCAGCAAGGGCATATTGGTAGCTTCAACAATACGACGCGCATCGGTGAGCACATCTTCCATCGAGCTGATACCCAGATCAGGCATGCCTAGCGAATTAGCGGCAACACCGCCACCGGAAAGATAAAGCGCCTTGTAGCCGGAACGCTTGGCCATCAAGCCGGCGTAGGCAGTGATCGCGCCCATCACCTGTAGCGGAGATTCTTCTTTGATTGCTGTACGAAATTTATTTCCTGGAGAATTCGTGTTCATTTATTTTTCAATTCTTGATTGAGTGAATTATTTGTTTATACGAATATTGGTATAGCCATAAGAAACCCTGAGAAATCGTTCCTTGCTCTGCATTCCGTAACCAAAATCGCTGGTAACATTCACCTCTGAATTACTGAACTTTGCATCCGTATAGACCAATGCATATTTCGGCTTTTCGTCATTTATTACAACAAATGCCTTTTCAACTTCGACTGCAGCAAATACACCATAGGTCGGGATGAACTTTAATTTGGGCAAATCGGAAATCTCGCAAAACCCTTCATCCACGATGACAATCGAAGGAACCATTACTTCGCTTTGCTTTCTTAAGTTGTGATCGAATACCAGTGAAATTTCCAAACGATATTCTTTCTTGTAGCCGGGCAGCGCCACTACCTCAAAAGCGCTATCACCTGTTTTGAAAGTTCCTTTCGGACTGTCTTGCGTGATTTTAATCATGGACTGGACAAAACCGGCTTTCGTCACTTTTTTATCTTGTAACGCTTGCGACCAGCACCTTTTCTCGACCGCCGTATTCAGGCTATTCGACTGAACGGCTGCGGTTACGCTATTATTTTCAATTAGCGCCGCCGACTGGATTACTGGCTGTACAACAACAGAATCAGGGCCTTCAGACGCATTGGTTTGCGATTCGGCATTTCCCATTTGCGTTTCAGCGAGAGTCAACCCTACCGGACCTAATGCAATGCACAGAAGACCTAACTTTAGCGCAAGGATTTTCATCGCACATCCTTTAAAAATTTATTAAGATCATTTCTGCAATCGATTATGCAGCAGGGCGGATCTTCGTCCGCCCTGCACTTTTCAAACTATTACAGCAAATCCGCTACGCCAGCACGTTCTTCTTCAAGCTCATTGAGCGTGAAGTTCATACGCTCGCGACTGAAGTCATCGATTTCCAAGCCCTGCACGATTTCGTATTCGCCGTTTTTGCAGGTGACTGGAAAACCGTACATCACGTCTTTAGGAATGCCATAAGAACCATCGGAGGCAATACCCATCGTCACCCACTGGCCATCGGTACCGAGCACCCAATCATGAATATGGTCAATGGCAGCATTCGCAGCGGAAGCAGCCGAAGATAAACCGCGTGCTTCGATAATTGCGGCACCACGTTTGCCGACTTTCGGAATGAAGGTTTCCTTATTCCAGCTTTCATTATTGATGCTATCTTTTACCGAAGCGCCTCCAATGGTGGCGAAACGATAATCGGGATACATGGTCGGGCTGTGGTTACCCCAGACGATCAATTTTTGAATCTCGCCGACTGGCTTGCCGGTTTTTGCCGCTAATTGCGACAGCGCGCGATTATGATCAAGGCGCAACATGGCGGTGAAGTTTTTCGGATTCAAATCCGGCGCCGATTTCATGGCGATATAGGCATTGGTATTGGCCGGATTACCAACGACCAATACTTTTACATTGCGTGCAGCAACAGCGTTCAGTGCTTTACCTTGCACCGTGAAGATTTTTGCGTTTTCGAGCAACAAATCTTTACGCTCCATGCCCGGGCCACGTGGGCGCGCGCCGACTAGCAATGCAATGTCGGCGTCTTTAAATGCGACCATTGGGTCATCCGTACCGACCATGCCTGCAAGCAGAGGGAATGCGCAATCGTCAAGTTCCATCATCACGCCTTGCAATGCGGCCTGGGCTTTTTCCATCGGCAGTTCGAGCATTTGCAAAATGACCGGCTGGTCTTTTCCTAACATTTCGCCGGAGGCAATACGGAAAACGAGCGAGTAACCAATTTGTCCGGCAGCACCGGTAACAGCAACGCGAATCGGGGATTTCATAAAAGACTCCGTGTAGGTTGGGCCTTGGCCCAACGTTTTTGAATAAAATTAATATTTGT
>Ga0209181_10000584_pt1 | contig 67527 bp, 61 predicted proteins | sample MAT05_FD_187208 | JGI IMG/M metagenome (GOLD analysis project Ga0209181, IMG submission 187208) | Freshwater microbial communities from Lake Fryxell liftoff mats and glacier meltwater in Antarctica - MAT-05 (SPAdes) (version 2) | ecosystem: Environmental > Aquatic > Freshwater > Ice > Liftoff... | reverse complement strand
GCACTCACGCACTGCGGCAGCACCTCGATACTGAACTCCGGGTTCGGATGCAGGAAATACGGCATCGAGTAGCGCGGCTGACGCGCCGCCGCGCCCGGCGGGTTGACCACCCGGTGGGTGGTCGAGGGGTATACGTGGTTGGTCAACCGCTGCAGCATGTCGCCGATGTTGACCACGATCGCGTCGCCCTGGGTGGTGATCGGCAGCCACTGGCCCTCGCGGGTGAGCACTTCGAGGCCGGCGGTGCTGGCGCCCACCAGCAAGGTGATGAAGTTGATGTCCTCGTGCGCGCCCGCGCGCACGTTCGGCACCTCACCGTCGGTGATCGGCGGGTAGTGGATCGAACGCAGGATCGAATTGCCGTGATCGATCTTGTCGTCGAACCAGTACTCGGCCAAGCCGATATGCAGGGCAAGTGCTCGCAGTACGCGGGTGCCAAGCGCATCGAGCGCGGTGTACAGCCCGTAGCCGTAATGTTTGAAATCCGCGATCTCGGCCGGCCACAGATTGGGCGCCATCACGGCCGCGTGCACGGAATCGCGTGGAATCTCGCGGCCGACGTGCCAGAACTCCTTCAGATCGGGATACTTGGAGTCCTTGGCGGTCTCGATTCCGAACGGCGTGTAGCCGCGCGCGCCGCCGCTGCCGTGCACGTGGTACTGGCGCTTGACCGCATCGGGCAGCGCGAAGAAGCGCTGGAAGCTGTCGTAGGCGCCGTCGATGAGCGCCTGCGGAATGCCGTGACCGGAGATTCCGCAGAACCCGTACTCGCGATACGCGCTGCCCAACTCGGCAACGAAGCCGTCGCGGTCGCTGTCGTAGCGACGGATGTCGAGGGTCGGCACGTGATTGTGCGGCATGGCGGCGATCCGGATCTGGATGGAGTTTCCCGACCGCAGTTTAGCGGCTGGACCAGAGCATCGCGCGCGTCAGTGCACCTCGATCGCCGAAGTGACGGCTGCGGCGAGGCGTCCGAGCACAGTGTCGACCAGCTCCGGATCATCGGCTTCCACGGTCACCCGCACCACCGGCTCGGTGCCCGAGGGGCGCAGTACCAATCGACCACGACCCGCGAGCGACTGCTCGGCTTGCGCGCGCGCCTGCACCACGGACGGCATCAGCAGCGGCTTGCTGCCTGCGGCAATCCTGAGGTTGATGGTCTTCTGCGGCAGGCGCGACCAACCGGAGGCCAGCTCGTCGAGCTGGCGCCCACGGCGCACCAGCACTTCCAATACCTGCAGCGCGCAGACCAGCGCATCGCCGGTACTGGCGCGATCCAGACACAACACATGGCCGGAGGCTTCGCCGCCGAGCGTGCCGCCCTGCGCGATCAGCATCTGATGCACGAAGCGATCGCCTACCGCGGCGCGCTGGAATCCGATCCCGCTGCGTGCGAATGCCTGCTCGAGGCCGAAGTTGGTCATCAAGGTGCCGACCACCGGGCCGCGCAGGCGGCCGCTGGCCTGCCAGTCGCTAGCGAGCACGAACAGGATGTCGTCGCCATCGATCAGGGCCCCACCACGATCGACCAGCACCACGCGGTCGCCATCGCCGTCGAAGGCGATGCCGAGGTCGGCGCGGTGTTCCACTACCGCGCGCCGCAACCCATCGGGATAGGTAGTTCCGCAGTCGAGGTTGATGTTGAGTCCATCGGGTTCGTGCGCGATCGGCAGTACCACGGCACCCAGATCGGACAGCAGACGCGGGCCGAGCTGATAGTTCGCACCGTTGGCGCAGTCCATCACGATCCGCAGGCCCTTGAGCGAGAACCCGTCCGGCACGGTGGCGCGGCAGAACGCCAGGTAGCGATCGGCCGCATCGCCCATCCGCACGGCCTTGCCGAGGCGCTCGGCTGCCACGGTGGCGAAGGGCGCGTCGATGGCCGCTTCGATCGCCAGTTCCAGCGCATCGGACAGCTTCTCGCCGACGGCGGAAAAGAACTTGATGCCATTGTCGTAGTGCGGATTGTGCGATGCGCTGATCACGATACCGGCACTGGCACCGCAGTCGCGGGTGAGCATGGCCACCGCAGGCGTTGGCATCGGACCGAGCAGCCGCACATCGGCGCCGGCGGCGATCAGGCCCGCCTCGAGCGCGGACTCGAACATGTAGCCGGAGCGGCGCGTGTCCTTGCCGATCAGGATCGAGCCGTCGCCGCCGGCGGCAGCAAGCACCTCGCCTGCCGCGCGCCCGAGGCGCAGCACGAAATCGGCGCTGACCGGCCAAGTGCCGACGGCACCGCGAATGCCATCGGTGCCGAAGTATTTGCGTTCGCTCATGGACAGCGCTCTGTTGCTGCGGCGAAGTGCTCCAGGATCACGCGTGGCGTGGACGGAGGCTGGACCGCGGGCCGCCATTGTCGCGCCAACCGCACGAGACGTCGAACTTCGCGCGCACCGTCGACTCTCATGCGGTGGCCTTGCAACTGCGGTACTGCAGCGTGCTCAGTCTTCGGCCAACAGCCGCGCGCGCCGCGCAGCATCGGGGTCGACCAGGCGCGCTTCGCGGACCGCAATGCCGGATGCCACCGCCTGCCATACCGCCAGCGCATCGCGCGTGGCTGCCACATCATGCACACGCACGATTGCAGCCCCGTTCTGCACCGCGATCAAGGCGGCCGCGACCGAGGCATGCACACGCTCTTGCGGCAGCTCGCGGCCCGTGATGCGACCCAACATGCCCTTGCGCGAAAGCCCCGCCACCAACGGCACGCCGAGCGAGGCGAAGCGGCCGAGCCCGCGCAACAAGGCCAGGTTGTGCTCCAGCGTCTTGCCGAATCCGAATCCGGGATCGACCAGCAGTCGTCGCTGCTCGATCCCGGCGAACTGGCAGGCCAGCACGCGGTCGGCGAGGAAACGATGCACCTCGGAGACCACGTCGGCGTAGTCGGGAGCGTCCTGCATGCTGCGCGGCTCGCCCTGCATGTGCATAAGGCACACCGGCACACCGAGCTCGGCTGCGGCGTCCAACGCGCCCTCGCCGCGCAGGGCCAGCACGTCGTTGATCATGCCAGCGCCAGCCGCGACTGCGGCGCGCATCACCGCCGGCTTGCTGGTATCGACCGACAGCGGGACGCTGGTCTGCGCCACCAGCGCTGCAATCACCGGCAGCACCCGATGCAGCTCTTCGTCCACCGTCACGGGTTCGGCGCCGGGGCGGGTCGATTCACCGCCGACATCGAGCAGGTCGGCGCCTTCCGCGACCAGGCGCAGGCCATGCGCCACTGCAGCTCCCACCGTGGCCAACTGGCCGCCGTCGGAGAACGAATCGGGGGTGACGTTGACTACGCCCATGATCAGCGGGCGCTCGAGGATCAGTACGCGCCCGCCGCAGTCGATGCGGGTGGCGGTGTGCACGCTGTTCAACCTCGGCGCCGTGCGCTTGCAGTCAGCGCGGCACCCACCGCCACGCCGATCGACAGCCACAGCGCAAGATTAGCGGTCGCTACGCCCACCGCAGTGCCGATGGCGATGCCAATCGGCAGAAACACGAACGAGGCTTTTTTGTTGGCCACGGCTGTGTTCAAGGTCGGCCCGGCAAGCACTGCAGTGCTTGCCGGGCCGCCAGTTGATCAGGTCTGCGAGGCAGGCCCGCCAATCGGACCGGCCGCAGGACTGTCGCTGCCGCCACCGGTGCCGCGCTTGGGCGGCTCGGTCCAGCCCTTGGGCGGCTCCGGACGACGGCCTTCCATGATCGCGTCGATCTGTTCGGCGTCGATGGTTTCGTACTGCAGCAGGGCCTCGGCCATCAGGTGCATGCGGTCGAGGTTGTCGGTGAGGATCTGCTTGGCGCGGTTGTGCGCGTTGTCGATCACCGCGCGCACCACCTCGTCGATCTTGCGCGCAGTTTCGTTCGACACGCTCTTGTGCTGGGTGATGCTGCGGCCGATGAACACTTCTTCCTCGTCGTCGCCGTAGGTCATCGGTCCGAGCTCGTCGGTGAGGCCGTACTTGGTCACCATGTTGCGGGCCAGCTGCGTGGCGCGCTGGATGTCGTTCGATGCGCCGGTGGTGACCTTGTCCGCGCCGAAGATGATCTCCTCCGCAGCGCGCCCGCCATACAGGCTGGCCAGACGGCTTTCCAGCTGGGTCTTGTTGCTGCTGTAGCGGTCTTCCTCGGGCAGGAACATGGTCACGCCAAGCGCGCGGCCGCGCGGAATGATCGAGACCTTGTAGACCGGGTCGTGGTCGGGCACGGTGCGGCCGACAATGGCGTGGCCGGCCTCGTGATAGGCGGTGAGCTTCTTCTCGTCCTCGCTCATCACCATCGACTTGCGTTCGGCGCCCATCATGATCTTGTCCTTGGCGCGCTCGAAGTGAATCATGCTCACTTCCTTCTGGTTCTCGCGCGCGGCGAACAGCGCCGACTCGTTGACCAGGTTGGCCAGATCCGCGCCGGAGAAACCGGGCGTGCCGCGCGCGATGCGATGCGGGTCGACATCGCTGCCGATCGGCACCTTCTTCATGTGCACCTTGAGGATCTGCTCGCGGCCACGCAGGTCGGGCAGCGGCACCACCACCTGGCGGTCGAAGCGACCGGGACGCAGCAGTGCGGGGTCGAGCACGTCCGGGCGGTTGGTGGCAGCGATCACGATGACGCCCTCGTTACCCTCGAAGCCGTCCATCTCGACCAGCAACTGGTTGAGGGTCTGCTCGCGCTCGTCATGACCACCGCCCAAGCCGGCACCGCGATGGCGGCCGACCGCGTCGATTTCATCGATGAAGATGATGCAAGGCGCATGCTTCTTGGCCTGCTCGAACATGTCGCGCACGCGCGACGCGCCGACGCCGACGAACATCTCGACGAAGTCGGAACCGGAGATGGTGAAAAACGGCACCTTGGCCTCACCGGCGATCGCCTTGGCGAGCAGGGTCTTGCCGGTGCCCGGCGAGCCGACCATCAGCACGCCGCGCGGGATGCGCCCGCCGAGCTTCTGGAACTTGCCAGGATCGCGCAGGAACTCGACCAGCTCGTGCACTTCTTCCTTCGCCTCATCGACGCCTGCGACGTCGGCGAAGGTGATCTTCACCTGGTCTTCGCCCTGCAGGCGTGCCCGCGAGCGGCCAAAACTCATGGCGCCGCGACCACCGCCACCGGACTGCATCTGGCGCATGAAGTAGACGAACACCGCGATGAAGATCAGGAACGGCAGGGACGAGATCAGGATCTCCAGCAACAGGTTGCTCTGCTTCGGCGGCACCTGCTTGATGCTCACTTCATGGCTGACCAGATCGTCGATCAGCTTCGGATCGAATGGCGCATTGGTGCGAAAGACGCTGCCATCGCGCTTTTCGCCGCTGATACTCATGCGGTCTTCGGCGATGGTCACCTTCGACACATTGTCGCCGCGGACCTCGCTCAGGAACTCAGAGTAGGTCAACTCCGGAGTGGTGCCGCCGCGCTGCGCAAGGCTCTGGAACACGGTCATCAGCACCAGACCGATCACCAGCCAGACCAGCACGTTTTTCGCCATATCGTTCATCTAGCAGATCCCGTCGTGTTTTCCTGTCCCGCCTTGTTTCCACCTGCACCCCGAAATCCGGTGCACAGGGCATAAACCTCGGCGCTGCGCGCCCGTGAGGCCTTCGGCTTTCGCATCGTGACCTTGCTGAAGCGTACCCGCAAGTCCTTGATGAAACTGTCGAAGCCCGCACCCTGGAAAACCTTGGTCAGAAAGGTCCCGCCGTAGGCGAGGTGCTGGGTGGCGAAATCGCGCGCCAGTTCCACCAGTTCCATCGAGCGGGCCTGATCCACCGAGGCCACTCCGGACATATTGGGCGCGATGTCCGACAAGACAAGGTCCACGGCCACGCCTTCCAGTGCGTCATGCAAGGCGTCGGCCACATGCTGTTCACGGAAATCGCCCTCGAGCACCAGCACGCCCGGGATCGCCGGCATGCCGAGGATGTCGAGCGCGATCACGGTGCCCCGATCGCCGAGTTCCTTGCGCACCATCTGCGACCAGCCGCCGGGCGCTGCCCCCAGATCGACCACCACCATGCCGGGTTTGAGGATGCGATCGCGCGCGATCAGCTCTTCGAGCTTGTAGGCCGCACGGGAGCGCAAACCCTCGGCCTGCGCGCGCTGCACGAAGGGATCGGCGAAATGTTCTTTCAGCCAGCGCTGGCTGCTTTTGCTACGGGGCATGCTGCAGGGTCCGGCGGCCACGATGAGGCAAGCTGTCATGATACGCTCCGCGCCCTTTGCCTGCCTGCACGCCCATGTCACTGAAAAACAACCAGATTCGCTACCTTCGCGGGCTCACTCACACGCTGCGCCCAACGGTCATGATCGGCGCCAAGGGGCTGACGGATGCGGTGCTCGCCGAGTTGGAGCTTGCGCTCGCGCAGCATGAACTGGTCAAGGTGCAGGTGGCGGTCGACGACCGCGCTGCGCGCACCGAGATCGCCGCGGCACTGGCCGCGCGCAGCGGCGCGGATACGGTGCAGAAGATCGGCAAGGTCGTGTGCGTGTACCGACGCCATCCGGAATCGCCAACCATCGAGCTGCCGCGCTGAGCCCATGCAACTGGTCGAGAACACGCCGGGCGGCATTCTGTACGTGCGGCACTGCGCGGTCGACCGCATCGTGGTGGTCGATCGCACCATGATATGCAGTTTCTTGCTGGCGCCCGAGCAACTCACCGACGACTGGCCGGTGACGGATGCCAACCAACTGGAGGCGACCCACGCACAGGCGCTGCTCGTGCTGCAGCCGGAGGTGGTGCTGCTGGGCACCGGCGCACGCCAATCTTTTCCACCGGCGGTCTTCAGTGCAGCGTTCCTCACCCGCGGCATCGGGATCGAGGCGATGGACAATGCTGCAGCCGCGCGCACCTTCAATGTGCTGGCGGGCGAAGGACGTCGCGTGGTCGCCGCCTTCATCCTGCCTGCCGAGCGCGGCTGAGGCCGCCTGACCCCGCGCGCTCCCTGCGCGCGCTTGAGCGTCCAGAACGCTCGTCTGTCGGTTGCTAAGGCCAACCGGCTTGCTCGCGTGCAGACTGGATGCGAGCGTCGCTTCCGCCTGCGGTTGCGCTCGCCACTACGGACCTGACGCAGGATACGACGATGTCGCAACTTCGCTTGCGGCTGCACGCTCAACACGGACCCAGCTTTTCCCGCGCCGCTGCGCTGTCCGGCGCCATGACCATAAACCTGCTGGTGACGGGCGCGATGCTGCTGCCCGCCGCCATCGAGCAACCGCAGGTCGGCCCACGGCGTGCGCCCGATACCTTGACCGTGGTGGAACGGGTGGTGGAGATTGCGACCGCAGTGGCACCGCCGGTGCCGGTGAAGATGCCGGTCGCGCCGTTGGTTGTGCAACCACCGATCCCGGTGGCGGTGACGCCACGATTGCAGCCGGCGGTGCCCAGCAGCAGCGGCCCGCCGGTGGCGATTGCGGCGTCGCCTGCGCCGGTCGACAGCAGCACCAGTGCAACAGTGCCGAGTACCGCTGCCGCAGCCGCTGCCGCTGCCGATTCCGACGCCCTCGCCTACATCAATGCGCCGCCTCCGGACTATCCGAAGAACGCCACCCGCAACGGTTGGGAAGGCACGGTGCTGTTGCGGGTCCGGGTCGATACGCTTGGCCAGCCGATTGGCGTCGAGGTGCTGCACTCGAGCGGGCACCGCGCTCTTGACGAGGCCGCGCGACGACAAGTGTTGGCGAAGTGGAGCTTCCGTCCCGCGCTGCGCAACGGGCTGGCTATCCAGGCGGTCGGAACGGTGCCGGTCGCGTTCAGCCTCGGGCGCGGCTGAGGATCACGCGCCCGGGCCCTGATCGCGCAGCAGGCCGTCGGCGGCGCAGAAGCGGCGCAGGCGGGCCAGCGCTTCGAGCTGGATCTGGCGCACGCGCTCGCGGGTCACGCCGAGTTCGGCGGCGATCTCGGCAAGGCTTTGCACCGCATGATCGGCCAACCCGTAGCGGCGTTCGATGACTTGGCGCTGGCGCGGCGACAGCCGCGCCAGCCAGTCATCGAGGCGATTGTCGGCCGCCGCATCGGCCAGCAGCGACAGCGGACCATCCTCGCGATCGTCGGTCAGCGCCGTGGCCAGCGCGCGATCATCCTCGGGCGACATCGGCTGTTGCAGCGAGGTCATGCGCTCGTTGAAGCTGAACAACTGCGCGACATCGTCCGGACTCTTGCCGACCGCGTTGGCGAGCGCGTCGAGGGTCGGCGCCTGGCCGTTGGTGCGGGTCAGTTCGCGACTGGCACGCAGCACCGCTGCCAACTCGCGCACCACATGCACCGGCAGGCGCACCGTGCGGCTTTGCTGGATCAAACCACGTTCGATCGCCTGCCGGATCCACCACATCGCATAGGTCGAAAAGCGGAAGCCGCGCTCGGGATCGAACTTCTCCACCGCACGGATCAGACCCAGATTGCCCTCCGCGATCAGGTCCAGCATGGCCAGCCCGCGGCCGACGTAGGCGCGCGCGGCCGATACCACCAGCCGCAGGTTGGCCTCGATCAGGCGGCGCCGCGCATCCGGATCGCCAGCGCGCAGCGCGCGCGCCAGGCGCAACTCACCCTCGCCCGACAACAGCGCGATCAGCCCGATCTCGTTCAGATAGGCCGTGGTCGAATTGCGGGTTTCCTCGTCCTGCGGTTCGGCCGCACCGATCAGGGCATCGAGGTCTGCAGGCTGCAGCGGGCTGGCGGGATCGCTATGCATAGGCTCCCCGTGTGGGGACAGGCATCTTACCCCCCACCCGCGCTCAGCGTCGCGGCAATACCTGCAAGGGGTCGATCGGCTTGCCGGAGCGGCGGATCTCGAAGTGCAGCACGTCGAGGTTGGCATTCGCCTTGCCCATCTCGGCGATCTGCTGGCCGGCACGCACGCGCCGGCCTTCCTCGACCAGCCGCCGGCGGTTGTAGCCGTAGGCCGACAGATACTCCGCCGAATGCTTGACGATGATCAGCTCGCCGTAGCCGACCAGGCCACTGCCGCTGTAGACCACCTCGCCGTCGGCCGCAGCGCGCACCGGCGCTCCATCGCGCCCGCGGATGTCGATGCCCTGGCGCGCCGGGTCGCCGGGTGCAAAGCGCACGATCACCGCGCCATCGGCCGGCCAGCGCCAGGTCACCCCGCCCACGGCCTGGGTCGGGCCGGTGGGTATTGCGCCGGGAGCCGCTGCAGGTAGCTCCGCTGTAGCGGCGGCGGTCGGTGCAATCGCCTGCGGCGGCAGCACCCTGGATGCGCTCGCCGTGCCCTCGGCAGCCGACGTCGAAGTCGCCGTTCGCGGCGTAGCGATTGCCGAACTCAGCGGACCCGTCGACGGCGATGCACTGCGCTGCGCCGCCACCACCGGTGCCGGCGTTCGCGGGGGTGCAGAATCCATGCGGTCCGCACGCGATACCGCAGGCGGCAGTTCGTTGAATGCTGCCGCGCCGCCATCGGCAGGCTCGACCCGCAACGCCGGCGCCGCCGCTGCACCCGAATCGATACCGAAGGTCTGCGCCTGTCCAGCGGTGGGCGGCTCAGCGGCCCACATTGGCGCGGTGGTGGAGGGCGGTGTTGCGGGCGCGGGATCGGCAGCGGCCATGCGCGGCGGCTCGATCCGTTCAATGCGCGGCGGCTCGGGCGCCGTCAATCGCAGGCGCTTGCCGGACTGGATGGTGAACGGCGGATCGATCCGGTTCCATGCCGCGAGCGCGCGATAGTCGAGCCCGTGTCGAAACGCGATGGCATACAGGGTGTCGCCGGAGGCCACCACGTGGCTGTCGAATGATCGCGAAGGCTCGACGCGCGGGCGCGCCTGCGGTGGCGCACCGCTGGAACGATCGCGCACCGGCGCCTCGTTCATCGTCGCGCAGGCAGCCAGAAGAACTGCACACGCCGCTGCCAGCAACTGCCCCGCCATGCCGCTGCGGCGGCTCCGATCTGCGCGCGCGCGCATGTTCAGACGATACCGCCCAACAGCGGCACGAAGCTGACCGCACCCAGCACCGTGCGCTCGATTTCGCCCTCGCGTCTGCGCAACTGCAGCAGCTGCTGCTGCCCGCTCGGGCCCACTGGCGCGATCAGGATCCCGTCGGGCGCCAGCTGCTCGAGCAGCGCCGGCGCGATGTCTTCGCCGGCGGCCGTCACGATGATGGCATCGAACGGTGCCTCTTCCGGCCAGCCGCGGCGGCCGTCGTCGTGCCGCGCGCGCACGTTGCTGATGCCGGCCTTGCGCAGGCGCAGGCGGGCCTGGCGCAGCAGGCTCATGATGCGCTCGACGCTGTAGACCTGCGGCACCAGCTGCGACAGCACGGCGGCCTGGTAGCCCGACCCGGTGCCGATCTCGAGCACCTTGGCCGGAATGCGTTCGGCGATCAGCGCCTCGGTCATCCGCGCCACCACCCACGGCTGCGAGATGGTCTGGCCCTGGCCGATCGGCAGCGCCGAATCTTCATAGGCGCGCGACTCCAGGCCCTCGTCCACGAACAGATGCCGTGGCAGCGCGCGGATCACGTCAAGAACGCGCAGGTCATGGATGCCCTCTTGGCGCAGGCGCTCGATCAGGCGATCGCGCGCACGCTGCGAGGTCATGCCGAGGCCTTGCGGGTCGCGGCTGGGCGGGCGGAACAGACTCATGCCCTGGTACCGAACTCGCGGCCGAGCGATTCGACCCAGCCGGCGACCGACTCCAGCGCCTGATAGCGGGTCAGATCGACGTGGATCGGCGTGATCGAGATATAGCCCATGCGCACCGCGTGGAAGTCGGTGCCGGGACCGTCGTCCTTCTCCGCGCCCGCTCCACCGATCCACCAGATCGGACGCCCGCGCGGGTCGGTCTGCGCCACGCACGGCTGCGCGCGATGGCGATGGCCCAGGCGGGTCACCTCATAGCCATGGATCTCGCTCCATGGGCGATCGGGCACGTTGACGTTGAGGATGGTGTCGGCCGGCAACGGGTCGACCAGCAGGCGCTGGGTGATCGACAACGCCGCGCGCGCTGCGCTGTCGAAGTTCTCCGGCCGGTGGTCGCGGGTCACCAGCGATACCGCGATCGCCGGATAACCGAGGAAGCGCCCTTCCATCGCGGCCGCAACCGTGCCCGAATAGATCACGTCATCGCCAAGATTGGCCGAGTTGTTGATCCCCGAGATCACGATGTCGGGCTCGTGGTCGAGCAGGCCCGTGATCGCCAGATGCACGCAATCGGTCGGCGTGCCGGTAACCCGGTAGTAGCCGTTATCCATGGTCAGTACCCGTAGCGGCTGATCGAGCGTCAGCGAGTTGCTCGCCCCGCTGCGGTCGCGATCCGGCGCGACCACGGTCACCGTGCCGACCGCTGCCAGCGCGTGGGCCAGTACCCGGATGCCCGGGGCGTCGACACCGTCGTCGTTGCTGACCAGTACGCGCATTGGAAGCCTCTGCAAAGCCTGCGATTGTAGCGGTCTTCGATGAACCAGCGGCGCTTGCAGACAAACCGGCAACGCAGCGACTGCTAGCCTGAGCGCCACGGCAACAGGCTGTCTCGATGCGACGCACCCCGCCGCCAGGTCCAGAAGACCTCGCCCTGTTCCGCGAATCGGTAGGCGCGGTACGTCCGGTCGCCCACGAACTGGCCGAGGTGCGCAAGCCCGCGCCACGCCCCTATCCGCGCCAGACCCTGGCCGACCAAGCTGCAGTCAAACGCGAAATGCTGGCCCAGCCGCTGGGCGAGCTCGAGCTGCAGTTGGGCGATCCGCTCAGCTACGTCGCAAACGGCATCGCACCGAAGGTTTTGCGGCAACTGGGCAAGGGCCAGTACAGCGTGCGCGCCGAGCTCGATCTGCACAGCATGAACGCCGCCACGGCCGCTGCGGTGCTGGCGGATTTCCTCGCCACCCAGCGCCACCTTGGCAACCTCTGCGTGCGGGTCATCCACGGCAAGGGCCATCGCTCCAAGGACGCCACCCCGGTCTTGAAGCAGCTGACCGATCGGATGCTGCGCCAGCGCGGCGACGTGCTCGCCTACCGCTCCGCGCGGGCCGCCGACGGCGGCACTGGCGCGGTGATCGTGCTGCTCAAGCGCGAGCGCGTGCAAGGCGCCTGAAGCGCGGCCCGAATCGAGCTGTGGCGTGCTCAGTCGACGGACGTAGCAGGCGCTTCGTTGGATGCCAGCAGCTCGCGCACGACCCCGGTCGCATACGCTCCGGCCGGCAATCCGAAGCGCAACTGCAGCACGTCCGCGGCAATGAACTGTGCGCTGAAATCGGCCACCCGTACGCGCAGCGCGCGCCGCTCCTGGCGCATGCCGGCGCGGCACAGCCCATCGACGATGGCAGGTTCTGCGTCGGCGACCGACTGCTCCTGCGCCTGCACCGCAGCGCTGCTGCGCAACTCGCCTGCACCCCACAGCGGGCCGGTCGGGTGGATATCCATGGCGGCAATGCGCGTGAGCAGCTCTGGCGTCGGCTCGACCGGTCCGAAGATCGATCCGGTTCCATCGAGCTGGGCCACATCGCCACTGAGCAGCTGATCCCAGGTTGCCGCAGTAACGCGCGCGGCCAGCACCCGGTTGAACAATTCGCTGCGTGCCGCGCTGAGCAGTATCGAGCGCTGCGAACGTTCGACCCGGCCCCCGGCGAACATCGCCCGCGCCTGTTCCAGGTTGCCGCCATCGCGGCCGAAACGCTGTGCGCCGAACGCGTTCGGAACGCCGCGCCGGGCGATGCTGTCGATCAAATCCAGTGCGGCCGCATGGTCGCCGGAGATTCCGCGCAGGGTCAGCACGAAATCATTGCCCTGCAGGGCCCCACGCGGCAGCTTGCGCGCGTGGCGGGTCACCTGGAGTACCGTTACGCCTTCCAGCCCCAAGCTCGACCAGTCGCGCTCGGCCTTGCCGGGCAGGTGCACGGTGAAGTGCTGGCGAGTGACGGCGTGCCGATCTTTCAGCCCGGCATAGCCGATCGCCACCGGCTGCACCCCGGCAAAGCGCGCGAGCTGCCGCGCCAGCCACTCGGTATTCACGCCGCGCTTTTCGATGCTGAGGAACACATGCTCGCCCGCACCAGTGGGCGCGAAGCCCAGGCGCTCGACCACCACGAAGTCTTCCGGCTGCGCGCGCAGCACGCCGGCCAGCGGCGGTCCGCCGTAGGCAAAAGGCAGCGCCGCAGCGGGCGGATCGGTGTGCTCGATATCCACTCAGCTTGCGGCCACCAGCAACACCACCGCATGCGCCGCGATGCCCTCGCCGCGGCCGGTGAAACCCAGCTTCTCGGTAGTGGTGCCCTTGACACCCACCTGGTCGATCGCGCAGCCGAGGATGCCGGCGAGGCGAGCGCGGATCGCCTCGACATGCGGCGCGATCTTCGGGCGCTCGCAGACCAGGGTCAGGTCGGCATTGGCCAGCCGGTAGCCGCGTGCGGCACAGCGCGCGGCAGCATGTTCGAGGAAGCGCTGGCTGTCGGCGCCGCGCCATGTGGCATCGTTCGGCGGAAAGTGGCGACCGATATCGCCCTCGGCGAGCGCGCCGTAGATAGCGTCGCACAGGGCGTGGATCAGCACATCGCCGTCCGAGTGTGCCTCGACGCCGCGTTCATGCGCGATTCGCACCCCTCCCAGGATCACGTGGTCACCCGCCGTGAATGCATGGACGTCGAAGCCGTGACCAATACGCATGGGAATCCAGTGGGCTACAAATGCAGGCCAAAAAGAGAACGGATGGAAATCGGAGAACGACAGCGGTCAATCGCAGAACGAATCAGGCCCACGCCGAAAAGCCCCCTGCGCTTCCAGAATGTCTTCGACCCGTTCCAGATCGGTTCCTGAGGTCACTTTGAGATTATCTTCGGAACTCTCTACAAGCAAAGGGAAAAAACCCAACACTTCAAGTGCATTCGCATCATCGGTAAGCGACTGTCCTTGCGCTACGCTGGTTTCCAGCGCGCGCTCGAGGGCCTGGCGCCGCAGCAGCTGAGGCGTGAAAGCTCTCCATATGTTCTCTCGGGCCACCGTAGCTTCGATATGCCCATCCGCAGTGCCGCGCTTGAGCGTATCGCGGACGACAGCGGCGAGAATGGCGCCTACCGGATCCGCGCAGCCACGCGCAATCAGTTGATCCAGATCGAGATGCCGCACGCAGGGCCGCGCTGCGTCATGCACCAGGACCCAGGGTCCGGGGTCGGCGAGCTTGGCGAGAGCGCGCAGTCCCGCCAGCACCGAGTGCGCGCGCTCCGCGCCGCCAACGGTGGTCAGAACCGATTTGTCATGCAGGCTGGAAAGCCCGGACCAGTGCGGGTCGTCAGCGGCCAATACCACCATCAAGCCGTCGACTGCCGGATGGCTGGCGAGCCGCTCCATGGTCCAGGCCAGCAGCGGCCGACCGCGGATCGACTGATACTGCTTGGGCACTTCGCCACCCATGCGACGGCCGCTGCCGGCGGCTGGAATCACGCACCACATGGCTGGGTTTGCCTCCCGCGAGGACCGGTGGGAATCATTTCACGACGCCCGGAAGTTGTCTTTCGAATCAAGGCCTTTCGCTTTCTTTTCCGTCACTTGCAGCAGGTTTCTCGATAACCTGGTAGAACACCTCGTCGGGTCTGACCATGCCCAGTTCGGCGCGCGCACGCTCCTCCACCGCCTCGCGGCCATCCTTCAGATCGGCGACATCGGCAGCCAGCGCACCATTGCGCTTCGCCAGCGCGTCGTTCTCTGCGCGCTGTTCGGCCATCCGCGCCTGCAGCCGCCAAACCTCGGGCATGCCGCCGCTGCCGCTCCACAGGCGAATCTGCAGCACCACGCCCAGGGTCAGCAGGCCCAGCGCAAACCAGCGCAGCGAATGCCGTGGGCGGGAAAGAACCATGGGTCGGCGCGTTGCTCAGCCGCCGAATCCGGGCAGGTTCGGAAATGCGCCGAGCCCCGCGTAGCGGCCTGCCGCACCGGCAGCTTCCTCGATCCGCAGCAGCTGGTTGTACTTGGCCACGCGGTCGGAGCGGCACAGCGATCCGGTCTTGATCTGGGTCGCCGTGGTGGCGACCGCGAGATCGGCGATCGTGGTGTCCTCGGTCTCGCCTGAACGATGCGAGACCACCGCCGCGTAGCGATGGCGATCGGCCATCGCGATCGCTTCGAGCGTCTCCGACAGGGTGCCGATCTGGTTGACCTTGATCAGGATTGCATTGCCGATGCCCTGCTCGATGCCCTGCTGCAGGGTGGCCGCATTGGTCACGAACAGATCGTCGCCGACCAATTGCACTTTGCTCGCGAGCCGTTCGCTGAGCAGCTTCCAGCCCGCCCAGTCGTCCTCGGCCATGCCGTCTTCGACGGTCAGGATCGGATACTGCGCGCACCAGTCGGCGAGGAAATCGGTCATCTGTTCGGCGCTGAGTTTGCGGCCCTCGCCGGTGAGATGGTATCGACCATCCTTGAAGTACTCGGTGCTGGCGCAATCGAGGCCAAGGTAGACATCGTCGCCGGCCTTGTAGCCGGCCTTGCCGATCGCCTCGAGGATGGTCTCGATCGCCTCGGCGTTCGACTTCAGGTCCGGTGCAAAACCGCCCTCGTCGCCGACGGCAGTGGCCAGTCCGCGCCCCTTGAGCACCGATTTCAGCGCGTGGAAGATTTCCGCGCCGCAGCGCAGCGCCTCGGCGAAATTGGGCAGCCCCACCGGCAACACCATGAACTCCTGGATATCGACGTTGTTGTCGGCGTGCGCGCCGCCGTTGATGATGTTCATCATCGGCAGCGGCAGTACCGGCGCACGCTCGCCGGCCAGATACCGCCACAGCGGCTGGCCGCGACTGACCGCCACCGCGTGCGCTGCAGCCAGCGACACACCGAGCAGCGCGTTGGCGCCGAGCCTGGACTTGTTGGGCGTGCCGTCGAGCGCGATCAGGCGCTGGTCCAGGCCGCGCTGGTCGGCCGCATCGAAACCCTTGAGCGCATCCGCGATGGCGCCGTTGACGTTGGCCACCGCCTTGCGCACGCCCTTGCCGAGATAGCGCGTCTTGTCGCCATCGCGCAGTTCTACCGCCTCGCGCGAGCCGGTCGAGGCGCCACTGGGCACCGCAGTGCGACCGCAGTGGCCATCGCCCAGCGTGACCTCGCACTCGAGCGTGGGGTTGCCGCGCGAGTCGAGGATTTCGCGGGCGTGGATGCGACTGATCTGGCTCATGGACTGTCCTGTTCGGGATTCGGTTCGGAAATGCTGGCGGTTCCAGCGCCACCGCCTGACGCACCGTACCAGCAGCTGCCTGCGCGATAGCGCTGCAGGCGTTGTTCGGTTTCCACGATCGGCTCGAGCGCCACCGCGTCGATCTGCGCTGTCACCGCGTCGGCGATGCGTCCCGCTTCGCAATAAGCTGCCGCCAGCGTGTCCAGTCGTGCGCCGATCACGGACTCATGCAGCGGCACGGCGCGCGCCTGCGCTACCGACTGTTCGGCCAGCTCCACCGCCAACTCGCCGTTGCGGCATTGCCGATCGGGACTGGTCGCCAGCACCCAGGCAAGGTTGTTGCCGGAGTCCGGATAGCCCAACTCATGCGCGCGCAGCGACCACTTCGCCGCCGCCGAACAGTCGACCGGAAAACCGCCCTCGCCGGATACATACATGCCGGCCAGCAAGTCCATTGCTGCCGGATGCCCGCCCTCGGCGCTGGCGCTCAGCAATCGCGAAGCATCCGCTTCCCGCGTGCCGTCGGAATCCGCATACAGACGCAGCGCGACCTGCAGTGCGGCATCGGCATCGCCGCGCGCGGCCAGCAGATCATCCAGTGCGCTGCCCGCAGCGCTCGACTGTCCGTATGCGGCATCGATCGTGCGCGACGGCGGGCGCCGATATGCCGGCGCTGCGCTGAGCCCGTCCATGATCTGGGCCATCTCCTTGCGCTCGTCGCCGAAAGACCGCTCGATCGGAAAGCGCAATTCGAACGCCACCCGCGCGGGCCGATCGGACTCGGACACCGCCGCGCGCCACGCGCGGTCGTGCGCGGCGGCCAGATCGAACCACGCAGGGTCGTTCTGCGCCGCCGATCCGGCTTCCGCAAACCACACGGCAGCGAGCAATCCATCCAGGGCCGGAAGCCAGCCGGATTCGCCACGCTGCCATTGCAGCCGGATCGCGATCGGCCGGCCGTTCCACGTCAACGCCGACGCCGCAATTTCGCCATGCACCGCACTGGCTTGGATGGCAAGACCATCGAACATCGCCTTCCAGGTCGGCTGGTTACGCAGGCAGTCGCGCAACAGCAGGCGCTCGGCCGCATCTGGCCCAGGCAATTCGCTGGCCTGCTGCGCGTCCTCGAACGCGGTCCGCCCGATGGACGCGGCAGTAATGGCCTGCATCAACCGTGTGCTGGATTGCAGCTGCTGCGCGGCGCGCAGCGCCAGATGGTGCGCAAGGCTCGCCACGTCAGCGCCCGCCCCCGCAGCGAGGCGTTCGAGCCGATCCGGCTCGCAGGTGGCGAACGCGAACTGCACTTCGCTCCACTGCAGCGCCAGTGCGGTGGCAGTGGCGGGGTCCGCCGCTGCGCCAACCGGCGCGCCGGGCTCCACCACGGTGGATGCGACAGCCGGCATGCCCGCAATCAGAAAAGCCACGATCGCCGCGCGCAGAATTGCGGCAGCACGCCGAACGCACGCACTCGCGGGATGAGCAGCATGCACGCTTGTCGATACCGAATTCCGGGTGAGAATCGCGCGGCCCTCGCAATGCATGGCGTCAGTCGGATGCATCGCGGCTAGAGGACCGCTCCGCGCTTGATCACCGCGTCGAGTTCGCGCAACTGGGTCAACAACGCTTCCATCTGGCCCAGCGGCCAGGCGTTCGGCCCATCCGACAGCGCCTTGTCGGGATCCGGATGGGTTTCCATGAACACTCCCGCGACGCCGACCGCGACCGCCGCGCGCGACAGCGCCGGCACGAACTCGCGCTGCCCACCGGACCTGTCGCCCTGCCCGCCCGGCAGCTGCACCGAGTGGGTGGCGTCGAACACCACCGGACACCCGGTGTCGCGCATTACCACCAGCGAGCGCATGTCGGAGACCAGATTGTTGTAGCCGAAACTCGCGCCACGCTCGCAGACCATGATCTGCTGGTTGCCGACCGCCTGCGCTTTCCGCGCGACGTTCTTCATCTCCCACGGCGACAGGAACTGGCCCTTCTTGATGTTGACCGGCTTGCCGACGCGCGCGACGTTCTGGATGAAATCGGTCTGCCGGCACAGGAATGCCGGGGTCTGCAACACGTCGACCACCGCGGCGACCTCATCCAGCGGCGTGTACTCGTGCACATCGGTCAGCACCGGCACGCCGATCTGGCGCTTGACCTCGGCCAGCACCTTCAAGCCCTCCTCCAGCCCGGGACCGCGAAAACTGGTTCCCGAGGAGCGATTGGCCTTGTCGAAGCTGGACTTGAAGATGAACGGAATGCCCAGCCGCGTGGTGATCTCTTTGAGAGTTCCGGCGGTGTCGAGTTGCAGCTGCATCGACTCGATCACGCATGGCCCGGAGATCAGGAAGAACGGCTGCTGCAGACCGACCTCGAAACCGCACAATTTCATGCTGCCGCCTCGGTGCCGAGCCGGCGCGCGCGCTGCGCACGCGCCGCGCGCACGAAGCCGTAGAACAGCGGATGGCCGTCGCGCGGGGTGGAGGTGAACTCCGGGTGGAACTGGCAGGCGAGGAACCACGGGTGGTCGGGCAACTCGATCATCTCGACCAGCAGGTCGTCCATCGAGCGACCGCAGATCACCATGCCCAGATCCTCGAAGCGCTGCCGGTAGCGGTTGTTGAACTCGTAGCGATGGCGATGGCGTTCGCTGACCACGTCCTTGCCGTACAGCTCGCGTGCGAGGGTGCCGGCTTTCAGGCGACAGTCCTGCGCGCCAAGTCGCATCGTGCCGCCCTTTTCGGAGCTCTCGTCGCGCTTCTCCAGATCGCCTGCGGCAGTGCGCCATTCGGTGATCAGGGCGATCACCGGGTGCGCCGTGGCGCGATCGTTCTCGGTGCTGTTGGCGCCGGCCAGACCCGCGACATGGCGCGCGAAATCGACCGTGGCGGCATGCATGCCGTAGCAGATGCCGAAGTACGGGATGCGGTTCTCGCGCGCGTGCCGCGCCACCATTACCTTGCCCTCGAAGCCGCGCTTGCCGAAGCCGCCCGGCACCAGGATCGCGTCGGCCCCCTCGATCAGCGACACGCCCTTGCTCTCGACGTCCTCGGCCTCGATCCAGCGCAGCCGCACCTCGGTGCCCTGCTTGAGGCCACCGTGGCGCAGCGCCTCGCCCAGCGACTTGTAGGCATCCTTGTGCTCGACGTATTTGCCGGCGATCACGATGTCGACCACCCCGCGCGGATGCTCGACCGCGTGCACGGTGCGCTCCCACTCGGACAGATCGGCCACCGGCCTGGCCTTGAGCTTGAGATGATCGACCGCGATCTGGTCCAGGCCCTGCTCGTGCAGCCACAGCGGGATGCGATAGATGCACTCGTGGTCGACCGCCGAGATCACGGCCTTCTCCGGCACATTGGTGAACAGCGCGATCTTGCGCCGCTCGGACTCCGGCAGCGGGTGTTCGGCGCGGCACAGCAGCACGTCAGGCTGGATACCGATCGAGCGCAGCTCCTTGACCGAGTGCTGGGTCGGCTTGGTCTTGATCTCGCCCGCGGCCTTGATATACGGCACCAGGGTCAGATGCATGAACAGGGTCTTGTCGAGGCCACGCTCCATGCGCATCTGGCGGATCGCCTCCAGGAACGGCAGCGACTCGATGTCGCCCACCGTGCCGCCGATCTCGACCAGCGCCACGTCGAAGCCGGCCGTGGCCTCGTCGATGCAGCGCTTGATCTCGTCGGTGATGTGCGGGATCACCTGCACGGTGCCGCCCAGATAGTCGCCTCGTCGCTCCTTGCGGATCACGCTTTCGTAGATGCGCCCGGTGGTGATCGCATTCTTCTGCGCCAGTCGCGTGCGCACGAAGCGCTCGTAGTGGCCAAGGTCCAGATCGGTCTCGGAGCCGTCGTCGAGCACATAGACCTCGCCGTGCTGATACGGGCTCATGGTGCCCGGATCGACGTTGATGTAGGGGTCGAGCTTCATCATCGTCACGCGCAGCCCCCGCGCTTCGAGGATCGCGCCCAACGAGGCCGCAGCAATGCCCTTGCCCAGCGACGACACCACGCCGCCGGTCACGAAAATCAGGGGAGTCATGTGGAGAGCCGCCTTGGGCTGCCGCGAAGTGTCGATTCTAGCGGATGCAGTCGCCACTCAGGAACGTGTGGAAGCTCCATGCAAGTCATGGCAAACTACGCAACCCGCGGTTGGGACAGGGTTTTTGGCCGGGGACCGGCAGTTTGTCCGCCGCCCATGCCGCGCAGGACCGGGTCGAGCTCGCAGTGCGTCCGTAGCTCAGTTGGATAGAGCACCAGGCTTCGAACCTGGTGGCCGGGGGTTCGAGTCCCTCCGGGCGCGCCATCAAGCAGCGACTTTGCAGGCGTCAGACCTGCGGCAATTCCTGCCCGAACGGACGGCAATTGCCTGCAACATTGCTTCCTCAAGCTGCGTCGAACTCCACCTTGACCCGACAGCCCACCGCTCGAGCGGCTTTGCTCAACGTCGCCAGCGTAAGCCCCGGATCGCTGGCGTCCAGAATGCGGTCCAGATGCGCGCGGCTGGAACCCATGCGCTTGGCCATCGAGAACTTGCTCAGGCCCTTGGCCTTCATCGCCTGCGCCAGCTGCCAGGCGATCACCCGCTTGATGGCGATCACCCGCTTCATGGCGATCGCACTCGCCTCCTCGAGCAGTCCATCGGCTTGGAGGAATTCGTCGAAGCCGGATCCAACCGATTTGATTCTAGCGGCCATGCAGCACCTGATCGAGTCGTCGCCGTGTCATCTCATGATCGGTGGCCGGAGTGCGCTGTGTTCACTTGATGAACCCGTGCAGCAACACCGTGGTGGCGCCGCGCGTTGTGAACATGCTGCGCGCGTTGCCGTCGGGCACGTGACTGCGCACTTCCCACGAGCTCGGCGCCAGCTTGCGCGCCAGGGGCATGCCCAGCGGCCAACCCAGCTGTACCGTCTTGATGTCCGCGCCAATCGTGCGAGGCGCATCGCGATCGAGGCCATCAACCATTCTTCTACCGGCTCGACACCCGATTACGACCGGTAGATGCGAGCACCCAGAGTGGGCAGCATGTCGCCACTGTGCCTATCCAGATGCATTTCGACAAGGCCGACGCAGGCTGATCTCGTGGATCGGGGGTCGACTTGCGTCAGTGCATGTCGCCACTGTGCCTATCCAGATGCATTTCGACAGGGCCGACGCAGGCTGATCTCGTGGATCGGGGGTCGACTTGCGTCAGTGGGCGGCCACCACAGTCCGCGCGCGCTGTGCGCCATGCGGTTGCGGGAACGACAAGCCAGTCGCGGCGCTTTGGCGCGATGCGCGGGCAACATCATCGAATCGTCGCGCCAACGCCAGCGCATCTGCTCGAGTTCCGCGGGATGACGCAGGAGATGCTGCGTCGTGCCGAACTGCTCGACGCGAAACACAGGGGCCTGTTTCCACCCGTGCGCAACTGATTGCGCCACGCGCTGCATGCGGTTCGCCGCTTGAGGGCTGCACCTCGTGGATGCTTGGGGCCCGTTGTCCGGGCCCCGAGACCGACCCACATCACGGCTCGAACGAATTGGCGAACAGCGCATCGGCGACCACAGTGAGCGTGTCGTTGTCAGCCAGTGGCACCAGCAGCGGATTGCCGGCGACATCGGTCACCACCGCTGCGACCGGCAGGCGCAGAATCAGGGTGCCTCCGGACGTGGGCGTCACCTGCACGGTCAAGGTTCCCGGCGTCGGCTCGGCGATGGCTCCGATGCTGACGGTGCTGGTCCCGGCGTTGTCGAAATCTGCCGCGGATACGCTGCCCAGATCGATGTCCTCGCTGAACACCACGGTGTAGCTCAGCACCGCAGCGGTGACCGTCGCGTTGTCGGCATCACCATCGTCGATCGAGGTCAGGGTGGGTCGGATCGCGTCCACCGTCACCACATCGGCGTCCTGGGCCGGAACCGCCACCGCAAGGCCGGTGCTGTCGAGGATCGACGCGGAGGCCGGCAAGCGCAGGATCACGGTGCCGGCAGCGGTTGCGGTCACCGGTACCGACAGCACGCCCGGGCTCGGCTCGCTGATGGTGCCGATCGAGATCGCCGCGGTCCCCGCGTTGTCGAAGTCGGTCGCCGACACCGTGGCCAGATCGATGTCCTTGGTAAACGCCACCGTGTAGGCCAGCGGCAGATTGACGGGGATCAGATTGTCGGCATCGCCATCGTCGATGAAGGCCACCACCGGGTTGAGGTTGAGCACGATGTTGATCTGCTTGGTGGCCGGCACCGCGCTGCCGCCATCGCCGTCGCTGACGCCCACGCGCACGGTGCGCGGCAGGGTGCCGGTGACATCGGCGATGCTGCTGAAGCGCACATTGCGCAGCAGGGCCTGCGCCGCCGCGGGCGTTGCGCTGCTGTTGAAAGACACCACCAGCGGCAGCACGCCGACGCCACCGCTGAGGATGCCGATCGCGGTGCCGCCGAAGCTGACGGTGACGCCCGACACGCCGATCTCGCCCGCTGCGTTGCCCTGGTTGCGCACCTGCAGGCGATCATCGAAGCCGCCGTTGTTGCTCAAGCTCGCGCTCAGCGCGCCGCCATCGAAATTGACCGAGTCGGTATCGGTGATCAGGCCGCCGGCATCCAGCAGTACCGCTGGCGCATTGGTGGCGTAGCTCACGGCTGCACCGGGCAGGCTGATCGTCGGCGCCGCGTTGCCGCCGGTCACGCTCAGATTCGCGTTGTTGATGTCGAAGAAGATGTTGCCCACGCAGGCCACGCGCACGCGCGCCGCAGTCGTCGCCTGCGCCGGCACCGTCACCGCTTCGCTGCCGTCGTTGGGCGTGCTGGCCGCCAGCGCGATCGGGAAGGTCTCGCCGCCATCCACCGACCAGCCAATGGCGACGTTTGCGCACGAGATCGGTGCGGCGACCGTGTTGGCCACGTCCCAGGCAACGCTCTGACTGGATCCCGCTGCCCATGCGGTTGCGGCGTCGAGACCCGTGACTGCGAACGGTGTACCGGTGTCGACCACCGTGACTGCGGTTTGCGCCACGGCGGGCGTGGCGGTGCCGGACCATTGCACGCCGCCGCGATTGTCGCGCGCGGTCACCCGGAAATTGAGCGTGCGTGCGACCGTCGGCAGCACCTCGCCGATCGTCTGGGTGCCAGCCAGGATGTTGCCCAGGCGCGGGAACAGGCGCGTCGGCGAGGTGCTCGCGTCGAACGGGCGGAAGATCGGTCCGGTGCCCGGATCGGTGTTGATGGTGGCGGCAGTGGTCGCAGGCCCGAGGTCGAACTGCTCCCACAGGTAGGTGAGTCGGTCACCCGCATCCGGATCGCTGGCAATTGCGGTCAGCGCAAACGGCGTGCGAGCCGGGATGGTGGCGTTCGGTGTGGCGGTCAGCAGCGGCGTGGCGTTGCCGGTGGTGCTGGTCGTGCCGCAGGTCGATCCAGTGCCGGACTGTGTGTAAGTGTGAATGGTTTCCAGGCTTCTCACGTGGAAGAATGGATCGGAGTTCGGCTGCAGGTTCTCGCCACCGCAGATTCCCGCGTAGGCCATGATGGTCGAGCCGCTGCCCGGCTCGTAGGCCTGCGCGGCGGAGCGATTGCCTCCCGAACAATTGCCCGTCGAGCCGTTGAAGGTATGCGGCGCATTGAGCTGGTGACCCATCTCGTGGGCGACAAAGTCGACCCAGAACGGGTCGAGATTCGGCGCTCCCAAACCGGTGACGCCACGCGCTTTCGAACCCGCGTTGCACACCGAATTCAAGCTCGCAACGCCGCCACCGCCGGTCGAGAAGACATGGCCGAAGTCGTAGTTCGCACCACCGATGACGTTGGTGAGATTGGTCTGGTTCTCGCCCAGCATCGCGACCCCGTTGCTGTTGGTGTACGGATCGGTCGCGCCGTTGGTGTAGACAATGGCCTCGTTGTTCGGCACCAGCATCAGGCGGATGCCCAGATCGGTCTCGTACATCTGGTTGACGCGATTGACCGCCGAGACGATGCCGCGCAGTCCATCGGCGACCGTGCCGCCGAAGATGGCGGTGTACTCACCGGTCGCGGCGATCGCGGTGCGGTAGGTGCGCAGACTCGGGCCGATGGCCTTGCCGCGAAGGCTGTCGGCGCTGCTCAGATGCGGGGCGAACGACTTCGGCGCGACATCTTCATCGGTATCGAAACGGGTGCCGCAGGTAAACGCGGGCAGGGCGCTGCTGCGGATGCGCTTGACGCTGGTGTAGTCGCCGGCCGCAGCATCGCGCTCGACCAGCGCCACGCCGCCACCGAACACCATCGCCGAGAGTCCCTCGGGCGACAGCTCGAAGCGCAAACGCGCGCCGCTGTCGTCGACCGCCACACCCTGGAAGGTTTGCAGCAGCGGAAACTTCGCGGCCAGTTCGTCGGGCATCACCAGCGAGCGACTGACCTCGAAACCCCGCAGGCTGCCGTCGGGCATCGGCAGTTGCATGGGCAGCGAGCCTGCGCGGTCGGCGGGCGGCAGTACGGTGAGATATCGGCGCAATGAGTCGGCATCCAGGCGGTAGCGCTCGGGCTGGTCGCCGCGTGCGGCCTCGGTCCGTATCCAGTAATCGCCGCCGGCGCGCACGTCCTGCGCCAACGCCACACCAGGCACGACACCTGCCAGGAAACCTGCCAGCCACAGTCGAATCCGCATCTTTCGAGTTCCCGCATCGCATTGATCGATCGGCGAGCCTAAGTGCGACCGCTCGCGGTTGCAATCGGCCGCCCGTGAATTCGCGCCGCTTGATCGCATGCACCGGCACGTGCATTCTGGCGCGCTGACCCGACCGCATCGCCGGGTCGCATGTACATCAGACCCCCGAGACCATGACCGCACGCTACAACGCCGCCGATATCGAAGTCCTGTCCGGTCTGGAGCCGGTCAAGCGCCGACCCGGCATGTATACCGACACCTCCCGACCCAACCACCTCGCGCAGGAAGTGGTCGACAACTCGGTCGACGAAGCACTCGCTGGCCACGCGAAAACGATCGAGGTCACGGTGCATGCCGATGGCTCGGTGTCGGTGCTCGACGACGGCCGCGGCATGCCGGTGGACGTACATCCGGAGGAGAAGATCTCCGGCGTGGAGCTGATCCTCACGCGTCTGCATGCGGGTGGCAAGTTCTCCAACAAGAACTACCAGTTCTCCGGTGGCCTGCATGGCGTCGGCGTGTCGGTGGTCAATGCGCTCTCGACCCAGGTCGACGTCACGGTGCGTCGCGATGGCAATGTGCACACGGTGCGCTTCGCCAACGGCGATCGCATCACTCCGCTGACGATCACCGGCAGCGTGCCGAAGAAGCAGACCGGCACCACGCTGCGCTTCTGGCCGGACCCGAAGTATTTCGACTCGCCGAAGATCTCTTTGCCGCGTCTGAAGCACGTGCTGCGCGCCAAGGCGGTGCTGTGCCCGGGCCTGACCGTCAAGCTGCACGAGGAGGCCAGCGACGAGCGCTGCGAATGGTTCTACGAGGATGGCCTGAGCGACTATCTGAAGTCGATGCTCGGCGCGCAGGACTACCTGCCGCCCGCATTGTTCATCGCCGGACAGAAAAAAGAGCACGAGGCGGTCGATCTGGCGATCTGCTGGATGCCCGAGGGCGAGCTGGTGCAGGAAAGCTACGTCAACCTGATTCCGACCGCGCAGCACGGCACCCACATGAACGGGCTGCGCTCGGGAGTCACCGAGGCGGTGCGCGAGTTCTGCGATTTCCGCAACCTGCTGCCGCGCGGCTTGAAGCTCGCACCTGAGGACATCTGCGACCGCCTGTGTTTTGTGTTGTCGTCGAAGCTCGCCGACCCGCAGTTCTCCGGCCAGACCAAGGAGCGACTGAGCTCGCGCACGGCAGCAGCGTTCGTCGAGAACGTGGTGCATGCCGCCTTGAGCCTGTGGATGAACGCGCATGTCGAGATGGGCGAACGGATCGCTGCACTCGCCATCGAGCGTGCGCAGGTTCGCCTGAAGCAGGAAAAGATCGTGGTCCGCAAAAAGGTCACCAGCGGGCCGGCGCTGCCGGGCAAGCTGGCCGACTGCACCTCGACGGATCTGAGCCGCACCGAGCTGTTCCTGGTCGAGGGCGACTCGGCCGGCGGCTCGGCCAAGCAGGCGCGCGATCGCGACTTTCAGGCCATCCTGCCGCTGCGCGGAAAGATCCTGAACACGTGGGAAGTCGAATCCTCGGGCGTGCTGGCCTCGACCGAGGTACACGATCTCGCTGTCGCGATCGGCTGCGACCCGGGCTCGGACAAGCTCGATGGGCTGCGCTACGGGAAGGTCGTGATCCTCGCCGATGCCGACAGCGACGGCCTGCACATCGCGACCCTGCTCGCGGCGCTGTTCGTGCGTCACTTCCCCGCGCTGGTGCACGCCGGACATGTATTCGTGGCGATGCCGCCGCTGTTCCGCGTCGATGTGGGCAAGCAGGTGTTCTACTGCCTCGACGAGGAAGAAAAGCGCATCCTGCTCGAGCGCATCGAGCGCGAGAAGATCAAGGGCGCGCTGAGCACCACGCGCTTCAAGGGCCTGGGCGAGATGAACCCCTCGCAGCTGCGCGAATCAACCGTGCATCCGGACACCCGACGCCTGGTGCAGTTGCAGGTCGAGGATGGCGATGGCACGGGTGAGTTGATGGACATGCTGCTGGCCAAGAAACGCGCCGGCGATCGCAAGATCTGGCTCGAGCGCAAGGGCGATCTGGCTTCGTTGGAGGTTTGAGGCACGCCAGGTCGGGACGACCTGGCGTGCACCCCCACTCGCGCGTCGCGCATCGAACGCGAAACGCCGGTGGGTGTGCCCCGGCCCACCGCGCCGTGCAAGCACCTCGCGCATGGTGGGCCGAAAGCCCAGCCTCCCGGTGTCGCGGGGTTCAGAGGAACGCGCGGTACGCGGGGTTCGCGGTTTCTTCGATGAAAACGTAGCCCAGCGCGTCGAGGTGGCGCGCGAACTCCGGCGCGCTGGCTGGCGGCACCTGGATTCCGGCCAGCACCCGTCCATGGTCGGAGCCATGATTGCGATAGTGGAACAGGCTGATGTTCCAGTCCGATCCGATCGCACCAAGAAACTTCACCAGCGCGCCGGGGCGCTCGGGAAACTCGAAGCGGAACAGGCGCTCATCCGCGATGCCGGCTGCACGCCCGCCGACCATGTAGCGCACGTGCAGCTTGGCCATCTCGTTGTCGCTCAGATCGACCGCAGGAAAACCCGCAGCCTCGATCGTGGCGAGCAGGCGGCTGCGGTCTTCACCGCCGGGGTCGATCGCCAGGCCCACGAAGATCCGCGCGCGCTGCGCATCGGCATAGCGATAGTTGAACTCGGTCACCGCGCGACGCCCGATCACCGCGCAGAAGCGACGGAAGCTGCCGGCCTGTTCGGGAAGGCCCACGGCGAGCAGCATCTCGCGCTGTGCGCCAAGATCGGCGCGCTCGGCGACATGTCGCAGGCGATCGAAGTTCATGTTGGCACCGCAGTTGATCGCCACCAGCGCGCCCTCGCCCGCCGGGTTTTCCGCGACCCACTGCTTGATGCCGGCAACCGCCAGCGCACCGGCCGGCTCCACCACCGTGCGGGTGTCCTCGAAGATGTCCTGGATCGCAGCACAGATCGCGTCGGTGTCGACCAGCACGATCTGGTCGACATACTGGCGTGCAAGGCGAAAGGTCTCCGCACCGACTTCGCGCACCGCCACGCCGTCGGCGAACAGCCCGACCCGCTCCAGTCGCACCGGATGCCCGGCAGTGAACGCGGCCTGCATGCTGGCCGCATCCACCGGCTCCACGCCGATGATGCGGATCTGCGGGTACAGCGACTTCGCATAGGCCGCGATGCCGGCGATCAGCCCGCCGCCGCCGATCGGCACGAAGATGGCCGCGATCGAATCGCCGCGCCGCTGGCGCAGGATCTCCATCGCGATAGTGCCCTGGCCGGCGATCACGTCGGGATCGTCGAACGGATGCACGAAGGTCAATCCCTCGGCGCGCTCCAGCGCGCGGGCATGGCTGTTGGCCGCGTCGAAGTCGTCGCCGTGCAGCAGCACCTCGCCGCCGAGATCGCGCACCGCCTCGACCTTGATCCGCGGCGTGGTCAGCGGCATCACGATCACCGCGCGGATGCCGCGCCGTCGCGCCGCCAGCGCCACACCCTGTGCGTGATTGCCGGCCGAGGCGCAGATCACGCCGGCTGCCGCCTCCGCCTCGCTCAAGCGCACGATCTTGTTGTTCGCCCCGCGCAGCTTGAACGAGAACACCGGCTGCAGGTCTTCGCGCTTGAGCAGCACTTCGCGGCCCAGACGCTGCGACAGGCGCCGCGCGGGATCCAGCGGCGACTCGATGGCGACGTCATAGACCGCTGCCTTGAGGATCCGTTCGAGGTAGGGCTCACGCGCGCTTGCAGCGGGCTCCGCGCGCTGCCCGTTGGGCGCATCCGCTGGCGATGCCAGTGGCGCCACCGGGCGCGTCACGGCCGTTGTCGATCCGCGCCACTTGCCACCAGCGCCGACACTCTCACGCCAGCGCCGATTGCGGATCGTGCACTACCCCGGCCTCGCCATCGCGCTCGATATCGAGCCAGCCATGCTGATCCGGCGTACGGCCATCGAACAAGCCGAAGAACGCATCCTGCAGCGCCTTGGTCACCGGCCCGCGATTGCCTGCGCCGATCACCAGGCCATCCACCGCGCGAATCGGCGCGATCTCGCACGCGGTGCCGGTAAAGAACGCTTCATCGCACAGATACAGCGCCTCGCGCGGCAGTGGCTGCTCGTGCACGCTGTAGCCGAGCCCGCGTGCGAGCTGGATCACCGTGTCGCGGGTGATTCCGGCAAGGATCGCAGCACCGATCGGCGGCGTGTAGATCGCACCCTTGCGAACCAGGAACAGGTTCTCGCCGCCGCCCTCGCTGAGCATGCCGTCGACCCCGAGCGCGATGCCCTCGTGGTAGCCGTGGCGGCTGGCCTCCATCGTCACCAGCTGGCTGTTCAGATAGTTGCCGCCCGCCTTGGCCATCATCGGAAAGGTGTTCGGCGCTGCGCGCTGCCACGACGACACGCATACGTCCACACCGCGCTCGAGGCTGTCCGCACCCAGCAGCGCACCCCATTCGAAAGCCATGATCGATACCTCGATCGGCACGCTGGGCCCGGGCAGCACGCCCAACTCGCCTGCACCGCGAAAGATGATCGGCCGCAGATAGGCGCCTTTGCTCAGATGATTGTCGCGGATCAGCCGATGGCAGGCTGCGCGGATTTCGGCCGCGGTGTACTTGACCGGCATGCGGTAGATGCGCGCGGATTCGAACAGACGATCGATATGGTCGCCGAGCCGGAACACCGCCGCACCGTGCGGGGTGGCATAGGCGCGGATGCCTTCGAACACCGACGATCCATAGTGCAGCGCATGGCTGCTCACATGGGTCGTGGCCTGATGCCACGGCACCCGCTGGCCGTTGTGCCAGATCCATTCGGAGGTTTTCATCGCCATGCCGCTGCCCTCGATGCTGCGCAGGTGTTCTCGCTCACGTACCGGTTTTCTTGGCCGCGTCCACGGAAGCTGCAGGCTTGCCGGGATTCAGCCACGGCATTTTCGCGCGCAATGCCGCACCGACTTTCTCGATCGGGTGGTCGAGGTCCTTCTGCTTGAGCGCCATGTACTGCTTGTTGCCGGTCTTGTACTCGGCGATCCATTCGCGCGCGAACTGACCACTGCGGATTTCCTCCAGCACCTCGCGCATGCGCTGGCGCGTAGTCCCATCGATGATCCGCGGGCCGCGGGTGAGGTCGCCGAACTGCGCGGTTTCGCTGATGAACTGGTGCATCTTGGCCATGCCGCCTTCGTGCAGCAGGTCGACGATCAGCTTGAGCTCATGCATGCACTCGAAATACGCGACTTCGGGCTGGTAGCCGGCCTCGACCAGGGTCTCGTAACCCTGCACCACCAGTTCGGTCACGCCACCGCACAGCACCGCCTGCTCGCCGAACAGATCGGTCTCGGTTTCTTCGGCGAACGAGGTCGTGATCAGGCCGCCGCGGTTGCCGCCGATGCCGAAGGCGTAACCCTGGGCGCGATTGAGCGCCTTGCCTGAGGCGTCCTGATGCACCGCGATCAGGCTCGGCACACCGTGGCCGGCCTCGTACTCGCGCCGCACCAGCGCGCCCGGGCCCTTTGGTGCTACCAGGATCACGTCGAAGCGCGCATCGGGTTCGATCTGCTTGAAGTGCACATTGAGACCATGCGCGAACAGCAGGGCGCCACCGGGACGCAGCTGCTGCGCGATCGACTCCTTGTAGACCTGCGGCTGCTGCATGTCGGGCGTGAGCAGCGCGACCAGATCCGCTTCGGCAGCGGCGGCAGCGCACTCGGTCACGCGCAGGCCATCGGCCTTGGCCTTGTCCCAGCTCGCGCCGCCCTTGCGCGCGCCGACCACCACATCGAGACCGGAATCGCGCAGGTTCAGCGCGTGGGCACGGCCCTGACTGCCGTAGCCGACGATGGCGATGCGTTGGCCTTTGAGGAAATTGGTTTCTTGGGCGGACATGATTCGGTTTCCTTTTTTGGTGGCGAATGGCGAATGGGAGAGCAGTCTCTACGCGATCAGGGGCTGGTGACCGCACCTTTGGAGGCGGAGCCGACCAGGCGGGCATACTTGGCGAGCACGCCGTGGGTGGCGCGCGGCGGTGGTGCGATCCAGGTTGCACGCCGCGATTCGAGGTCGGCGCTGGTGGACAAGGTGTGGGTGTCGACATCGATCACGATCGGGTCGCCATCTTGCAACAGAGCGATCGGCCCGCCGCGCGCGGCTTCCGGTGCGACGTGGCCGACCATCAGTCCGCGGGTGGCGCCACTGAAGCGGCCATCGGTGATCAGGGCGACATCGTCGCCGAGCCCGCGTCCGATCAGGGCGGCGGTGACCGCCAGCATCTCGGGCATGCCCGGCGCGCCGGCCGGCCCCTCATGGCGGATCACTACCACGTCGCCGCGCTGGATCGAGCCGGCCTGCACGGCCGCGAATGCCGCCGGCTCGCCATCGAATACCCGCGCGGGACCCTGCTGGCGATTGCGTCCGTGGCCGGCGAGCTTGACCACGCAACCTTCGGGCGCGAGGTTGCCGAACAGGATCGAAAACCCGCCGCGCGGCTTGAGCGGCTGCGCCACCGTATGCACCACCAGTTCCGGCTGTGCGCCGAACTGCACGCGATCGAGTGCAGCGAACATGGTGCCACCCTCGACTACCGGGTGGTCTTCGAGCATGCCGGCATCGCGCAGCGCCTGCGCCACGCGCGCGGTGCCGCCAGCGGCGAACAGCTCGACGGCGGTAAAGCGGCCGCCGGGCTTCAGATCCGCGATCACCGGCGTGCTGGCAGAAGCGCGTTCGAAATCCTCCAGCGCCAGCGCCACGCCGGCCTCGCGCGCGATCGCCAATAGATGCAGTACCGCATTGGTGGAACCGGCTGTGGCCGCGAGCAGCCGCATCGCATTGCGAAACGCGGCCGGCGTCATCAAATCCCGCGGCAGGCGCTGCTCGCGCAGGCATTCGACCACCAGCTCACCGATGCGCGCGGCACTGGCGGGTCGGTCCGGATGCAGAGCCGGCAGGTCGTTCGCACCCACCGGCGACAGCCCCAGGGCTGTCATCAGCATCGCCATGGTATTGGCGGTGAACTGCCCGCCGCAGGCACCGGCGCCTGGGCATGCGCTCTTTTCGATCGCCTCCAGTTCGGCGGCATCGATGCTGCCTGCGCCATACGCACCGACCGCTTCGAATACCTCCTGGATGGTGATCGCGGCACCGCGATGGGTGCCATGCGCGATGGTGCCGCCGTACAGCACTACCGCCGGCACGTTCAAGCGTGCCGCGGCCATCGCGGCGGCCGGGATGGTCTTGTCGCAGCCGCACAGGATCACCATCGCATCGAGGCTGTGACCGTCCACTACCAGTTCGATGGAATCGGCGATCCACTCGCGCGACACCAGCGAGGCGCGCATGCCGTCGGTACCCATCGCGATGCCATCGGTGACCACGATCGTATTGAACTCGATCGCCGTCGCACCGGCGGCTTGCACCCCACGCCGCACATGCTGGGCCAACATGCGCAGGGTCAGGTTGCACGGCGACATGTCGGAATAGGTATGCACCACCGCAACGAAGGGCTTGGCGATGGCGGCATCGTCACGCCCGGTGGCGCGCAACATGGCTCGCGCGGGGGCGTGATCGGGACCAGCTTTGATGGCGTTGCTGCGCATTGAATTGATACTCCGTGATGTTTGCCGAGCCCATAAACGCGAAACCCCCGCTGCCGTCGCCGGTGCGGGGGTTTCGAGGGAGCCTTGTTGCGTTGAATCAGCTCACGCCCTCATCCCGCACGGTGCGCGCGTAATGAGTACTACCCGGACAAGGACTACATCGTCCGGGTGCGAACGTGCCGCCCCCTCGGGGTTGCCGAATGCGCTGGATCCAATGCTGCGGTGCGAGAACATCAGGCGACGGTAGTCCAGCGCATTTTCGGTTGTCAAGGTCTATTCATATGCCTGGCCCTGCCTCGCGCGGTTCCTGCAGCGGCCAGTCACCTCGCACCCGCGCAGGCGCGCCCCTTGACAATCGCACGGACACAAGTGCATCTTGGTCGGTATGCCGCAGCGCACCACCCTCTGGACGCCCTCTTCTGCCCGTGCTGGCAGTCACGCGGCGTACCTTCCTGGACTGCTTCTTACGCCGCCCCCACGGTGCGCGTTGCTTTAGTCCGGCCGACTTCCGATCGAACCCGAACGAAAAGCCCCGCACCGGAAACGGCGCGGGGCTTTTTTTTGCCCTGCTTTGACGAGCTGAACCCGAGGACCGCACCATGACCGCCCTGCTCGAACGCCTGCGTCGCTGGTTCGCACTGCGCCCGGCACTGCTGCCGGTGCTGGTACCGGTTCGTCGCCGCCTGCCGAGGAACTCCCGATGACCGAGCGCGTGATCATTTTCGACACCACCCTGCGCGACGGCGAACAAAGTCCGGGCTGCAGCCTGAACCCCGCGCAGAAGCAGCGCTTCGCGACAGCGCTCGCGCAATTGGGCGTGGACGTGATCGAAGCGGGCTATCCGGCGGCGTCCGAGGACGACTTCCGCTCGGTGCACGAGATCGCCGCGAGCGTCGAAGGCGCGACCATCTGCGGACTGGCGCGCTGCAACGAGTCGGACATCAACGCGACCGCAGCCGCGGTCAAGCCGGCCGCAAAGCCGCGCATCCACGTGTTCATCGCGTCCAGCCCGATCCACCGCGAACACAAGCTCAAGATGAGCCGCCAGCAGGTGATCGAACGCGCGGTGGCGGGGGTGCGGCAGGCGCGCAGCTTCGTCGAGGACGTGGAGTTCTCGGCCGAGGACGCTACGCGTTCGGAGCCCGATTTCCTGATCGAGCTGTTCGGCCATGCGATCGCTGCCGGTGCGAGCACCATCAACGTGCCCGACACGGTCGGCTACACCACGCCGGGCGAATACGGGGAGTTGATCCGCCTGCTGCGACGCAGCGTGCCGGGCATCGAGAAGGCGCGCATCAGTACCCACTGCCACGACGACTTGGGGCTGGCGGTGGCCAACAGTCTGGCCGCCGTGGAGGCCGGCGCGCGGCAGATCGAGTGCACCGTCACCGGCATCGGCGAGCGCGCCGGAAATGCCGCACTCGAAGAACTGGTGATGGCGATGCGCACGCGACCGGAGCGCTATGGCGTGCACAGCGCGATCCGTACGCAGCGGCTGTATTCGACTGCGCGCCTGCTGTCGAGCCTGATCGGCTCGACCATCCCGCGCAACAAGGCGATCGTCGGCGACAACGCCTTCGCGCATGAATCGGGCATCCATCAGCACGGTATGATCGCCGACCGCAGCACTTACGAGATCATGCGCCCCGAAGATGTCGGCGTGCCCGGCTCGCAGCTGGTGCTGGGCAAGCACAGCGGTCGGGCTGCGGTGCGCGAACGCCTCGGCCATCTTGGCTACGCGGTGGAAGACAGCGCGCTGGACGGCCTGATGGTGGCTTACAAGCGGCTGGCGGACAAAAAGAAAGAGGTATTCGACGCCGACCTCGAAGCGCTGTGGCTGGGTGTCGATCCGACCATCGCGATCGGCTACACGATGGAATCGCTGCAGGTCACCACCGCGATCGGCGTGCGCAGCGAACCGACCGCCAGCATTGCCGTGCGCGATGGCGACGGGCGAATCCATCGCGAAGCCGCGGTCGGCGACGGCCCGATCGACGCCATCGCCAACGCGCTCTCGCGCGCCACCGGCATCGCCTTCGACGTGCGCGACTACCACGTGCGCAGCCTGACCGGCGGCGTCGACGCGCAGGGCCAGGCCACGGTGCGCGTGGTGCACGAGGACCGTGAGTATCGCGGCCAGGCGGTGAGCACCGACGTGATCGAGGCATCCGCGCTGGCGCTGCTGGAGGCGGTCAACCGGATCGCCGCCAACCGCGCCGCGCGCGCGCGCCATCGCGCCGGACTCGCCACGCCGATGTTTGCCGGAGGCGCGGCATGACTGCACGCTGCCTGTTCGACCGCATCTGGGACAGTCATCTGGTGGAATCGCCGGATGATGGTCGTCCGAGCATCATCTACATCGACCTGCATCTGATCCACGAGGTCACCACGCCGCAGGCATTTTCGGTGCTGCGCGAACGTGGCCTGCCGGTGCGGCGTCCGGATCGGACCCTCGGCACGCTCGATCACTCCACACCGACCCTGCCGCGCAACGCCGACGGCTCGCGGCCGTATCTGGACGCCGCTACGCTCGCCCAGGTCACCCAGCTGGAGCGCAATTGCGTCGAGTTCGGCATCGCGCTGCGCGGCTGGGATTCGCCGGATCGCGGCATCGTGCATGTGATGGCGCCGGAACTGGGCCGCACCCAACCGGGCATGACCATCGTCTGTGGCGACAGCCACACCAGTACCCATGGTGCATTCGGCGCGCTGGCTTTTGGCATCGGCACCACCGAAGTGGGCCATGTGCTGGCGACCCAGTGCCTGCTGCAACGCAAACCGAAAACCCTCGCGGTGACGATCGAGGGCGCGCTGGCGCCCGGCGTCAGTGCCAAGGACCTGACCCTGCACGTGGTCGGCACCCTGGGTGTCGACGGTGGCAGCGGGCACGTGATCGAGTTCCGCGGCAGCACGGTGCGCGCGCTGTCGATGGAGCAGCGCATGACCCTGTGCAACATGTCCATCGAGATGGGTGCGCGCGCCGGCATGGTGTCGCCGGATGCAATCACGGTGGAATGGCTGCGCGGTCGTTCGGAAGCACCGCAGGGCGAAGTCTTCGATGCCGCTTGCGCGCGCTGGCTGGCGCTGGCCAGCGACCCCGACGCGGTGTTCGACCGCGAAGTGCGCATCGATGCCACGCGCATCGTGCCCACCGTCACCTGGGGCACCGATCCCGGCAAGACCGTCGCCATCGACGGCCACCTGCCCAGCGTGCGCGATGCAGCCACCCGCAAGGCGCTCGACTACATGCGCCTGCGCGAAGGCCAGCAGATCGCCGGCGAGCCGGTCGACGTGGTGTTCGTCGGCAGCTGCACCAACTCGCGGCTGTCGGACCTGCGCGATGCCGCCGAAATATTGCGCGGCCGAAAGGTCAGCCCGCGCGTGCGCATGCTGGTGGTACCCGGCTCCGAGCGGGTCAAGCGCGAAGCCGAAGCCGAAGGCCTGCACGAGGTGTTCATCGCCGCCGGTGCGCAGTGGCGCGAGCCGGGCTGCTCGATGTGCATCGGCATGAACGGCGACATCGCGCGACCGGGGGAACTGGTGGTCAGCACCAGCAACCGCAATTTCGAAGGCCGCCAGGGCAAGGGCGTGCGCACCGTGCTGGCCAGCCCCGCCACCGCTGCCGCCAGCGCGGTGGCCGGTGCCATCGTCGACCATCGCACGCTCACCGCCACCGGGCAGGCCGCATGAATCCCGTACGCACCGTGCGCTCACGCAGCGTCGCGCTGGCCATCGACAACATCGATACCGACCAGATCATTCCCGCACGCTTCTTGACCACCACCACCCGCGCGGGTCTCGGCCGGCATGCATTCAACGACTGGCGCTGGCGCGCGGACGGCACGCCGGAGCCGGGCTTCGTGCTCAACCAGCCGCAGGCCGAGGGCGCGGCGATCCTCATCGCCGGACGCAACTTCGGCTGTGGATCATCGCGCGAGCACGCGCCCTGGGCGTTGATGGATGCCGGCTTCCAGGCCGTGATCAGCAGCGCCATTGCCGACATCTTCCGCAACAATGCGCTGAAGAACGGCCTGCTGGCACTGGTCATCGACGAGGTCGCGCACGCCGAACTGATCGCGCATCCGGGCGAGCGTCTGCATATCGACGTCGCCAGCGAAACCATCACCCGCGAGAACGGCCGCCAGGTGCGCTTCACGCTCGATCCCTTCGTGCGCCAGTGCCTGCTCGATGGGGTCGACGAGCTCGGTTACCTGACCCAGCGCGTGGCATTGATCGACCGCTACGAGGCGCGCGCATGACCTCACGCATCGTGCTGCTGCCGGGCGACGGCATCGGACCCGAAGTGGTGGCAGCAGGGCGCGCGGTGCTCGAGGCAGTGGCGCAGCGCTTCGACCTCGATCTGCAGTACGACACCCATCCATTCGGTGGTGCCGCAATCGACAGCGCCGGCGAGCCGCTGCCCGCGACCGTGCTGGCGGCGTGCCGCACGGCCGATGCGATCCTGCTCGGTGCGATCGGTGGTCCGAAATGGGCCACGGTGCCGGTCGCGATCCGGCCCGAAGCGGGCCTGCTGGCACTGCGTTGCGAACTGGGCCTGTACGCCAACGTGCGCCCGGTGCGGGTGCACCCTGCCCTGCTCGATGCCAGTCCGATCAAACCCGAGCGCGCGCGCGATGTCGATTTCGTGGTGGTGCGCGAGCTCACCGGCGGCATCTACTTCGGCGCCCGCACGCGCACTGCCGAGCGGGCCACCGATGAGTGCGCCTACAGCGTGGGCGAGATCGAACGCGTCACGCGGCTCGCCGCACGCATGGCACAGGCGCGCAGCGGTCGCCTGACCTCGGTCGACAAGGCCAACGTGCTGGAGACCTCGCGCCTGTGGCGCGAGACCGTCACGCGCCTGATGGCAAGCGAATATCCCGCGGTGAAAGTGGAACACCTGCTGGTCGACGCAATGGCGATGTACCTGGTCAGCCGGCCGCGCGATTTCGACGTGATCGTGACCGAGAACCTGTTCGGCGACATCCTCACCGACGAAGCGGCCGCGGTCGCAGGCTCACTGGGACTCATGCCCTCGGCATCGCTGGGCGACTCCGGCCCAGGGCTTTACGAGCCGATCCACGGCTCCGCGCCGGACATCGCCGGAAAAGGCATCGCCAATCCCTGCGGCACGATGCTGTCGGTGGCCCTGCTGCTGCGGCACTCGCTCGCGCACGAGCAAGCGGCGCTGGCGGTGGAGGATGCGGTGTACCGCGTCATCGCCGACGGCGTGTGGACGCCGGATCTCGGCGGTGCGCGAGGTGTCGGCACCAGCGTGGTGACCGCGGCGGTGGTGCGGCAGCTCGCGGATGCTGCAGCGAACTGAGATCGATCCGCCAACATCCGGCACGCATGTCGATTCATCGTCGATGTCATCGAACCCATGTAGGAGCGCACCCGGTGCGCGACCGGCGCATTCGTCTGCACCGCGCGACCGTTCGTTGCGGTCGCGCGCGCAGCGCGCTCCTACAGTCCATCGAGGTCCTCGAGCCCGTGCAGGAGCGCACCCTGTGCGCGACCGGCACACCCGTTCGCACCGCGCGGCCTTTCGCTACGCCGCGCGTTCGGCAAAGCCCACGCAGCACGCCAGCAAAGCCCCGATCACCCGCTGCACCGAGCCTGCGAGGCTTTCATCCCACGCCAGCGAATGCTCGTCCATGTAGCTGCGCTGCGCGAGTTCCAGCTGCACCGCGTGGATGCCGTCGGCCGGAATCCCGTAGTGGCGGGTGATCCAGCCGCCCTTGAAGCGACCGTTGACCGCGTGGCTATAGCCCGTCTGCGCATCCAGCGCGGCAGCAAGGCGCGACTGCAGCTGCGGCGCGCAGCTGGTGCCATCGGCAGTACCGAGACTGAAATCCGGCAGCCGGCCATCGAACAGCATCGGCACTTCCGAGCGGATCGAGTGCCCATCCCACAGCACCACGCGCGGATGGATCGCGCGCAGTCGCGCGAGCTCCTCGCCCAATGCGTGGTGATATGGCTGCCACCACTGCACGACCCGCTGGGCGATCTCGTTGGCATCGGGCGCGGCGCCGGCGCGGTAGATCGGCTCGTCGGCAAACGTGGTCAGCGGCACCACGGAAGTCTCGCGCTGGCCCGGGTACAGCACGCCGCCAGTAGCGGCGCGATTCAGATCGACCACATAGCGCGAAGCGAAGGGCCGGATGATCGAGGCGTCGAAGGCGCGCGCCACCGCATACAGCCGGCCGACATGCCAGTCGGTATCCGGGGCCTCGCGCGCGCCCAGGCTCATGCGCTCGGACAATGCATCGGGGATCCAGCTGCCGTCATGCGGCAGGCTGACCAGCAGCGGCGCGCGGCCGCGTTCGAGCACGAAGGTCTGCATGCGCGCAGTTTACGCCCGGCACTCGCCGCGCGCGCGATGGCGCATCAGTAGCCGGCTTCGCGTGGTCGCGTGAGGGTCACGGTGCCGCGCGAATCGGCGATCAGCACGCCCTGTTCGGTGATCGAGAAACTCCACTGCGCGCTGGTGCCGGTGGGATCGACGCCGACCTCGATGTTGACCTTGAAGCTGCCATCGGGTCCCTCGACCTCGGTACTGGCCGGCTGGCCCTGCTGGAAGTTCAGCTGCGGCCCGGCGAGGATCTTGCGGCTGTTCAGATCGAACACGCGCGCGGTCGCTACGAAGGTGCCGCTGTCGCTGCCGGGCTCGATATCGATCTGCACCGATGGAAAGATCGGCATCGGCGCTGCCGCTGCGGGCTTTGCTGCTGGAACCGGCGCGGACTCGACCGCTGCCGGCCGCGGCGCAGGTGTCAGATCGGCTGCATCTGCAGTGGCCGAGAGCATGACCAGCATCAGGAGCGTGGCGCGCATGGTGGCGATTCCCTGGTTGCGATTGGATGGTTCGACCGCAGGCACCGGGCCTGGTTCCACCAGCTTCGGCGATGAGGCCGCACGGTCGACACCGGGCAGGATACGCGAAACGTTCGGCAGCCGATGCGATGCGGTTGGCGCTTGCCGAGGTCGCTGCATCGCGCCCACGCGGCTCACGCGCCGAAGCGCGCCGGCGACCACGGCGCGGGATCCAGCGCGGGAGCCTGGCCTGTGATCAGATCGCGCACCAACTCGCCGGTGGCCGCGGCCATGGTGATGCCGAGCATGCCGTGACCGGTAGCCAACAGCAGATTGGACCAGCGCGCGCTGCGACCGATGATCGGCAGATCGTCCCAGGTCATCGGGCGCCACCCATACCATTCCTCGATCCGCCGCGGACCGACCGGTTCGTGCAGGTATTCGCTGGCACCGCGTACCAGTGCATCCAGACGCACCCGGTTCATGCTTTCGTCGTAGCCTGCGAACTCCATGGTGCTGCCGAGTCGATAGCCATCGGCCCAGGTGGTGACGCAGACACTGCGCTCCTTGCACACCACCGGCATGCGTGGCGCAAGATTCGGGCGCTCGTAGGTGATCGAATAGCCCTTGCCGGGCTGGATCGGCAGCCCGATACCCAACTGCCGCGCCAGCAGCGGCGACCACGCGCCCAATGCGAAAACCACGTCGCGCGCGGCAAAACTGCGACCGCCCGCGCGCACCGCCTTGATGCGCGGCCCCTGTGTCTCGAAACCCTCGATGGCCGCGGTGTCGACGATCTGCCCGCCGAGCTCGCGCACGCGACGCGCCAGCTCGGCCACCAAACGATCCGGCCGCAGGTGCGCATCGGCCGGATTGCGATAGCCCGCCACGATGCTGTCATTGAGTGCTGGCTCCAGCGCACGCACTGCAGCGCCATCGAGCGTCTCGATCGGGATCCCGACCTCAGCGAGCGCTTTTGGAAGCCACTGCGATTGATCGAAGGCGTGCAGATCGCGGAACGCGTACAGGGTGCCGCTGGACTCGAAACCGCACTGCATCGACTCCTCGCGCAGCAGGTCTTCCAGCAGCGTGCGCGAACGCATCAGCAGCGGCGCCTTGTCGCGGGTCACCCTGCGGAAGTCGGCCCAGTTGCAGCGCAGGGCAAAACGCAACATCCATCGCAACAGGGCGGGATCGAAGCGCGGCGCGATACGGAACGGTGCGTCGGCCTGTCGCATGTACTGCAGTGCCTTGCCGACCATTCCCGGCATCGCCAGTGGCGGTGCGTGGCTGGGCGTGATGGTGCCGCAGTTGCCGTGCGAGGCGGCCATGCCGACGGGTTGGCGATCGATGACAGTGACCGCGCGTCCGCCACGCAACAGGTACAGCGCGCAGGCCAGCCCGATCGCGCCACCACCAAGTACAACAACGTCCGGATCCTGATCCATGCGCCTGAAGGGATTGTGGGAAGCCGCGGGCAAGCGCCACGTCGAGACCATATTGTAGTGTTTCAATGCAGGCGTGGTGCGCCGCGGGCACACTCGCCTCGACATCCTGCGCTGGTGGCGTTGAAGTCTTGCGCGCAAGCCGTGAGCACTTCGCGAACCATCATCCGCCGGGTCCTGCGCGCGTTCGCCTGCCTGTCCAGCCCGCGCGTCAGTCAACCCGTCGCAGCGCGTCGGCGACTGCGTACGCGACCTCCGCAGGCTTGGCCGAAGGCATGCAGCCGGTGTCGGCATCGCGCGTTTCGACGGAGCGCGTTTCCGCTGCTTCGACTCGACCCCCGAGCGCGGGCCACCCGATCAGCGAGCGGGAGTCGCTACGGCGCGCGCCAACCCGGCCCGCGCACGAAGCGCCCTGGCTTGGCTCCGGTGTGTTCACCGGCGCGCAGTACCTGCACGCCGTTGACGAACACCTCGCGCACGCCAGTGGCGTACTGCTGCGGGCGGTCGAAGGTCGCGTGGTCGGTGATTGTCTTGGGATCGAACACCACGATGTCGGCAAAACAGCCGGGATCGATGCAGCCGCGCGAGGCCAGGCCCCAGTTTTCCGCCGGCAGCCGGGTCAGGCGACGCACGGCCTCGGACAGGCTCAGCACCTGATCCTCGCGCACGTACTTTCCCAACAGGCGCGCGAAATTGCCGTAAGCACGCGGATGGGTGGACGATTGCAGGAATACGCCTTCCGGTGCGCTCGCCTCTGCATCGGAACCGAAGCTGACCCACGGCTGGCGAATGCCCAGCGCCACGTTGTCCTCGCTCATCAGGAAATACGCGGTATCGACGCGCGAGCGATCCTCGATGACCAGATCGATGATGGTGTTTTCCGCATCGGTGCCGCGCAGGGCCATCACCTCGGCCAGCGTCTTGCCGGTCAGCGGCTTGAGTGCCGCGCTCCGGAAACCGATGAACTTGACGCGATCCGGAGTGCCGGCCATGCGGTAGAGGTTTTCCCACAGCGGCGAGGGCGTGCGCATCGCGGCAATCGTCTTCGCACGCTGTACGGGGTCGCTCAGGCGCGCGATCCACGTATCCAGTCCGCCTTCCTGCACCCACGGCGGCATTGCCGCATCCAGTCCGGTAGCGCCGGCCACGTAGGTATACATATTCGCCGACACGGCCAATCCTTCTGCGCGCGCGGCCTCGATGCGCGCGATCGCCTGCGCCATCTTCGGCCAGTTGTGCTGCCCGGCGGCCTTGAGGTGATACACCTCGGCACGCACTCCGGCACTGCGCGCGATGCCGATCAGCTCGTCCAGCGCCTCGAGGAATCGATCCGCCTCGCTGCGCAGGTGCGCGATGTAGCCGCCGCCGAACTCGCCCGCGGTTGCGGCCAGCACGGTCAACTCGGGCGTCTGCGCGTAGAAGGCCGGCGCATAGATCAGCGATGCACCCACGCCGAGTGCGCCCTCGCGCATCGCTTCGCGCACCAGCTGCTGCATGCGCGCGAGTTGTGCCGCGCTCGGTGCGCGGTTGGTGTAGCCCATTTCATGCACGCGCAGCGTGGTGGCACCCACGAAACTGGCGACATTGGGCGATACGCCGCGCCGTTCCAGCCCTTCCAGCCACCCGCCCAGCGTGGTCCAGTCGATCGGATAGCGGATATCGCCCTGCTGGGCGAGCGCGAGCTCGCGCATGGCCGGAGTCAGCGGACCCATCGACGAGCCCTCGCCAAACACCTCCAGCGTCACGCCCTGCTTGATGTCGCTCATCGCGCGCGGGTCGTGCATCAACGCATCGGTCGCCCACGACAGCATGTTGATGAAGCCCGGTGCGACCGCCAGGCCGCGGGCGTCGATCTCGGTGGCAGCCGTAGCGCTGGACAGATCGCCGAGTGCGACCACACGATCGCCGCGCACGCCGACATCGACGCGCTGCGGCGGATCGCCGCTGCCGTCGTACACCTGGCCATGGCGCACGATCAGATCCAAGCGCGGCGGCGGATCGCGCGGCGCCTGTGCCGCGCACCCCGCGAGGGTGGCCGCAAGCATCGTTATCAACAGTCGTCGCATCGGCATCGATGTTGCTCCAGCTCTGAATCACTGACCACGAGGCTAGCCGGGATCACCCGCGATGGCGATGAATGCAGCCGCATCCTGCGCCGCATCCGACCCGCCGAGCGCGCGCTGCATCAGCACGATATCCAGATCGCGACCGAACTTGCGCCCCACGCCACGCAGCACGCCGGCATCCACGAATCCCAGCCGGCGATGGAACGCCTGCGAGTCGAGGTTCGCCGAATCGCCGATCACGGCCACCATCTGGCGGTAGCCACGCGCCGCGCACGAGCCGATCAGGTGCTGCATCAATGCACTACCGACGCCGCCGCGCCGCACGCCCTGATCGATGTACACCGAGTTCTCGACCGTGCCGCGATAGGCCTCGCGCGCGCGGAACGCGGCCGCATAGGCGTAGCCGAGCACGCGACCCTGCGCGTGCGCGACCAGCACTGGAAAACCGTCGCTCTGGTGAAGCTGCAAGCGCTGCGCGATTTCCGCCGCATCCGGCGCCCGCAGCTCGAAGCTCACGCAGGACTCGAGCACGTAGGGTGCATAGATCGCCGCGCAGGCGGCAGCGTCCGCCGCGACCCACTCGCGCAGGTGCAGCACTCGGCGCTCAGTGTGCGTGACCACCGGGTGCGTGGGCGTGCCCATGGGCGATCTCCTCGGCGGAGGCTGCGCGCACCTCGATCACCTCGATATCGAACACCAGGGTGCGGCCGGCCATCGGGTGGTTGAGATCGACATCGACTACGCTGGTGCCGACCTTGAGTATGCTGACCACACGCTGGCCGTCTTCCTTGGTGGTCAGCACCGTCCGCATGCCGGGCTTGAGGCGGTTTGCATCGCGGAAGTATTTTTTCGGCACCCGCTGCTGCAGGCCTTCGCGACGCTCGCCGTAGCCCAATTCGGGCGGCACGCTGGTGCTGAAGCGATCGCCGACCGCGTGCCCCGCCAGGGCAGTTTCGATCCCGGGAATCACATTGCCCGCACCGTGCAGCGCAGCCATCGGATCACCGCCGCGCGAGCTTTCGATCACGCTTCCCTGCTCATCGCTCAGGTCGTAGTGGAATGTCGCCACCGTGTTGTGTTCGATCTTCATCAACGTTCCCGTCTTCGACAGGCTCGGATTCTAGCGACTCCGCGGGTGCTTCGGCGGCGCGGGCGAGCGCCTCGGGATGCAGCGACTGAAGTCCCGCGACCAGGATCTCGACCAGCGCCCGCCCGCAGGCAAGCCCCGGATCGCGCTCCGGGTCGTAGTTGCTCACGTGCAAACCGCGGCAGCGGCCGCTGGCCAGTGCCGCCTGCAGCAGACGCTCGACTTCCGCCGCGGTCATACCCTCGGGCTGCCGCGCATCGACCGCTGACATCAGCAGGTCGTCGAGCACGTCGACGTCGAGATGGATCCAGAAACCGTCGACCCCGCTGTCGAGCAGGGCGCCGAGGCGGCGCGCGAATACGCGGTCGATATCCTGCTGCCGCGCGGACTGCAGCCCGATCGAGCGCATCGACGATTCGGCCAGCTCCAGCAACGGCGGCGAGTACCAGCGATCGTCGTCGCGATGCCCGAACAGCAGCACGTCGACCGGATCGACCAACGGCAGGTGGCCGTCGATCCGGGTCAGCAGGTTCGGACCATGCCCGGTGATCAGGGCCAGATCCATTCCGGCCGCACCGCCGCTGCGCGAATCCTGCGCACGCAGCAGATCGCGATGGCCGTCGAGGAACAGCAGTCCATGGCGTCCGCGCCTGCGCATGGCCAGCGCGCTGCCCAGCGCGATACTGCAATCGCCGCCTAGCACCAGCGGAAAGCCGTCGCGCGCAAGTGCCGCGCCGATCAGATCGGCCAACTGCACCGCATACGGCGCGAGCAGGCTACTGTGCAGGATGCCGCTGTCCGGATCGCGCTCGCCGCTGTAAGCCGGCGGCTCGGCCGCACCACCGTCCTCGGCGCCGAGCCGCGCGAGCAGATCCAGCTGGCGCAGCTGCCATGGCGCGAAGCGCGTGCCGGGCTCATGGTCGGCGGCGGGGCGCTTCAGACCCAGGTTGCTCGGCGCATCGATCAGGATAATGGGCATGTGGATGGATTCGGATCGGAGTCGCGAATGGTAGGCCAGACAGATGGCGCCTGCTGCAGTTTGCGCGGCTTGCTGAACCGGAAACGAGCCGACAACCCGGTTCGCCCGCACTGGAGCCGGCTGCGCGGCGCTGCAGATTGACAAGCACGCGCGCATTGCGCACCGTGCGCGGCCGATGTCGACGATAACCGTCCCGATTCGCCTGTGCGTGCTGGCGCTCGCCACCCTGCTGGCCGCATGCGCCAGCACACCGCGCTTGCCCGCGTCGCAAGCGTATGCGCTGCCCGATGCGCAGCGCATCGATCGCGCCCGGTTGCCGGGTGCGCCACCCATCGACCGCCCGATGACACCGCCACCGGGCAGCACTCTGGTACTGCACGCCATGGGCTATCTCGGCACCCGCTACCGCTTCGGCGGCAGCACGCCGGAGTCGGGCTTCGACTGCTCCGGCTTCGTGCACTGGGTGTTCCGCGACAATCTGCCCAAGGATTTTCCGCGCGCCTCGCAGGCGATGGCGCAGGTCGCGGCACCCAGCGTCGAGCGCACCCAGCTGATGCCCGGCGATCTGGTGTTCTTCCGCATCCGCGGCAGCCGCATTTCGCATGTCGGCATCTATATCGGCGACAACCGCTTCATCCACGCGCCGAGCCGTGGTGGCGCGGTGCGCATCGACGCGCTCGACGAGCGCTATTGGCAGCCTCGCTATGCGGGCGCGAAGCGGATCCTTGCTGATCGCGGCAGGTGATTCCGCGCAGGATCGCGGTGGGCCGAAGGTCCACCCTCCGACATTCGGACGCCTTGCCTGATTGCGCGCAGGATCGCGGTGCGCCGAAGGCCACCCTCCGACATCCGAACACCTTCGGAGGGTGGGCTTACGACCCACCGCTGTGACGCGCCCACGGCGGCACGCTCAGGGCGATGACGGATCGATCGGCGCTGAGAGCCGTGCGCCGCGCTCACGCGCAAGCTCGGCCTCCAGTTCGGCGATCCGCTGTTCCTTCGGCGAGACCCGGAATGCGAAGTAGCCGAGCAGGAACAGATTCACCACCGGGACGGCAAGCCCGATTCCGAACCAGAATGGATAGCCCAGGCGTTCTGCGAGGCGCATGCCGGCCAGCAGCAGGGCGAGCATGACAACAGTGACGATGATCAGCATGGCGTGTCCCGTGGGCGATAGCTGCAAACGCGGTGGGCGGGTTGAATGACGACAGGGAAAGGTGGCACCGCACTCGTGAGGTAGTTGTGGATTGGCGCTCCGGTTTCAATGGCGGCCTAGCGCCGCCGCTGCGTAACCGGCGTGTGCGCCTGCGTTCGACTGCGCGTCGACGCGGACTTGGCTGCACGTCCTCCCCCGGCCGCAGTGCGCGACGCGGCCTTCTCTGCTACGGCCTTGCGGGGTTTCGACGGGCGGCTCGTGGCCTTGCGTGACGGCACCACGACCGGCGCAGGCTGCGATATCCGCCGCTGCAGGATCGCGCGCTGGCGCGCAATGCTGCCGGCAGCCTGGGTCCGCGCAAGACTGCCGCGCGCCGGTCGCAACCGGGTGCGAAACGTGCAGAAGCGTTCGTAGGCGCGAAACACCGGCGCCTGCCGGCGCAGCAGCAGCTCCAGCATGATCGCGTCATCCAGCAGGCCGATCACTTCCGCCTCGTCGGGAATCAGGTCTTCCGGATCGCTGAGGTAGATCAGCGTCACCAGCACGTCGTCGCGCCACGGCTGCGGCAAGGCCCAGGCCTCGTCCTCCAGCATCGCGATCAGCCGCGCCACACCCTCGAACTGACGTCGCACGTAACTCGGCGCGCAGTGCAGGGGCAGATGCTGCAGCGCGTCGCGCGCGATCGCGATCACGTCGACCTCGTCCATCGAGGTGGTCAGACGCCGCGCGCGGGCCAGCGCCACTTCGAAACGCTGAATATCGTCAGAGTCCAGTTCGATCGTTACCCGCATGTGCTGTCTTCTCCGAGAATGCGACTGCATGTACTTGCAGCACGGCGTGAACCAGCAACGCTGCCACACTGCGTCCACGCGCGCGCTGCAAGCATAGCGCCCGCTGCCCACGGCGCGTAGCGGATGCCAGCCGGCTGTCGCCCCGCGCTTGGCAGGCCCGCCGGCATGGCGTAGCGTTTCACAAAGTTCCCGAACCCCGCCCATGAACGACGACACGACCCAGATCAGCCAGCGCGACGCCAGCGACCCACTGGCGGCATTCCGCGCCGAGTTTGCCATCCCGCGCGGAGCCGACGGCCGCGAACACGCCTATTTCACCGGCAACTCGCTGGGCCTGCAGCCGCTTGCCACGCGCGCGGCGGTGGATGCCGAACTGGAGCGCTGGGCGCAGCTCGGCGTCGAGGGTCACTTCCGCGGCGAGAATCCATGGATGGACTACCACCGCGGGCTGCGCGATCACCTCGCCGAAGTCGCCGGCGCGATGCCGGACGAGGTGGTGGCGATGAACTCGCTCACCGTCAATCTGCACCTGATGATGGTCGGCTTCTACCGGCCGCAACCCGAGCGCTACGCGATCCTGATCGAGCGCAACGCGTTTCCCTCGGACCGCCACGCGGTCGAATCGCAGATCCGCTTCCACGGCTACGATCCATCATCTGCACTGATCGAACTGGCCGCCGATGCAGCCGATGGCTCGCTGACGCTGGCCGCCATCGAGCGCGCACTGGACGAACACGGTCACCGCATTGCATTGGTTTTGCTGCCGGGCGTGCAGTATCTGAGCGGCCAGCGGCTCGACCTGCGTGCGATAACGCCGATCGCGCATCGCAAGGGTTGCGTGGTGGGCTTCGATCTGGCTCATGCGATCGGCAACGTGCCGGTCGACCTGCACGACAGCCACGCCGATTTCGCCGTCTGGTGCAGCTACAAGTACCTCAACAGCGGGCCCGGCGCGGTCGCCGGCTGCTTCATCCACGAGCGCCACGCGCACACGCCGCGGCCACGCTTCGCGGGCTGGTGGGGCCACGATGCCGCCACCCGTTTTCAGATGGGGCCGGAGTTCGTGCCGACTCCGGGCGCCGACGGCTGGCAGCTGTCGAATCCGCCGATCCTGGCCATGGCACCGCTGAAGGTCGCGCTGGAACAGTTCCATCGGGCCGGGCTTGCGCGCCTGCGTGCGAAGTCGATCGCGCTGACCGGCTGGCTCGCGCAGCAGATCCGCACGCGCCTGGACGCTGTCATCGAGATTCGCACCCCGGAGGATCCACAGCAGCGCGGCTGCCAACTGTCGCTGATCGTGCGCGGTCCGCGCGCGGCCGGGCGTGCGCTGTTTGATGCGCTGGCACACGATGGCGTCGTGGTCGACTGGCGCGAGCCGGACGTGATCCGGGTCGCACCGACGCCGCTGTACAACCGCTTTGCCGACTGCGAGCGGCTGGTCGACGCGGTGCAGCGCTGGGCGCTGCAGCAATGAGCGATCGGCTGGTGATCTGCGGTGCCGGGCTGGCCGGCGCCCTGCTGGCCACCCTGCTGGCGCGACGTGGCTATCAGGTTTCGGTGTTCGAACGCCGACCGGACCCGCGTGGGCAGGGCTACGCCGGCGGGCGCTCGATCAATCTGGCACTCGCCGAGCGCGGCATGCAGGCCTTGCGCCTGGCCGGACTCGAACGGCAGATCCTGGAGCAGGCGGTGATGATGCGCGGGCGCATGGTGCACGCGGTCGACGGCAGCACCCAGTTGCAGCGTTACGGGCGCGACGACAGCGAGGTGATCTGGTCGGTACATCGGGGGCGGCTGAATCTGACGCTGCTCGACGCCGCACAGGCCGCCGGCGCGCGCCTGCACTTCGACCAGCGTCTGCTGGATGTCGACTTCGAAGCCGGCATCGCGCGCGTGCACGACGAGCGCACCGGCACCCAGTGCGCGATCGAGGCGCCGGTGATCATCGGCGCCGATGGCGCGGGCTCGGCGCTGCGTACGGCGATGGAAGCGGTGTGTCCGCTCGGCGCGCGCTTCGAACCACTGGGGCATGCCTACAAGGAACTGGAGATTCCGCCGGCTGCCGATGGCGGATTCCGGATCGAAGCCAATGCCCTGCATATCTGGCCGCGCGGCGGCTACATGTGCATCGCGCTGCCGAACGTGGAGCACAGCTTCACCGTCACCCTGTTCCTGCCCAACGAGGGTCCGGCGCCCAGTTTCGCCAGTCTGACGTCGGCGGCCGATGTGCAGGCGCTGTTCGCGCGCGACTTCGCCGACACCCTGCCGGTGATTCCCGATCTGCTCGGCGATTTCTTCGGCAACCCCACCGGCGTGCTCGGCACCCTGCGCATGGACCGCTGGCATCTGGACGGCCAGGCGCTGCTGCTGGGCGACGCCGCGCATGCGATCGTGCCGTTCCACGGGCAGGGCATGAACTGCGCGTTCGAAGACTGCATCGCGCTGGATGCACTGCTCGCGCACAGCCACGACTACAGCGCGGTGTTCGCAGCCTTCGAGCGCGAGCGCAAGCCGAATGCGCACGCGATAGCCCAGATGGCGCTGGAGAACTACATCGAGATGCGCGATCTGGTCGACGACCCGGCATTCCTGCTGCGCAAGCAAATCGAGCGCGCGCTGGCCGAGCGCCACCCCGGCGTGTTCGTGCCGCGCTATGCGATGGTCAGTTTCCGCCGCACGCCGTATGCCACCGCAATGGCCCGCGGCGCCATCCAGTGGCAGATCGTCGACCGCCTGGCCCGCGACTGCACGCACTTCGCGCAGGTCGACCTCACGCTGGCCGATCCGATGATCGGCCAGCAGCTCACGCCACTGGCGGATTGAGCGCGCCCGCTCAACGCGGGCAGTTCAGGTCGACGGAGATCCGCGACAGCGCGTCGCTGCTGTTCCAGCTACCGGCCAGCGGCGCGAGGAAAGTGGCCGCGATCGTGCCGGTTCCGCTGCGCACGCTGCTGTAGTTGCGGCGCAAGGTGCCGGCAGTGCGGGTGCTGATCGGAACCGCAGCACAGGCCGGACAAAAGCCGGTGTACTGCTGCAGGCTGAAATCTGCACTGCCAAAGGGCGAGTTCTGTGCATACAGCCAGGCAGGATTGCCCTGCCCGTCGTACAGGAACAGGGCCTGGGTTTCGGCCTGCGGCACGGTGTAGATCACGTAGCCATAACCCGGACGCGCAGGATCGAACCAGTTGCCGGAATAGTCGCGCGTTCCGCCATCGACGCAGGCCGGAGCCACCACCTCGCGCAACGGCTCGCTGCCATAGGTGCCATCGACCTTCCACGACCAGATCAACTGGTTGTCACCGGTGCGCGTGATCCATGCATCGCCGATCGCACTGAGCTGGGCGCTGCTGCCGTTCCAGGTCACCCGTCGCAATGGCGAGTACCACACCGCCGCATCCGCCGCGGGCGCCAAGGACTGCGCGATGTACCAGGTCGGCGCACCGTCGGCGCGATAGGTGAACCAGGTGGCCGAGAGCTGATCGCCGGCACGTCCGACCAGCACGCCGTGTCCGCTGCGCACCGCGTTGAAGTAGGCGTTGTCGCGCAGGAGTGCTGCAGGTCCCGCGGATGTGGTTGAGACACTGAGCAGCACCTCGGCAGTCGTCGCACCGCGATTGACCGGGGTCAGGTACCAGCGACCCGGGCTGAGGCTCGCCGCATTCAACTGCACGCGCTTGGTGGCATCGGCACCGAGCGCACTGGCGGCCGCGGCACTGCGTGGTGGTGCCGGCAGGATCGCCGGACCCGTACCCGCATCGGTCGCGCGCGCCACGTACAGGTCCACACCACCGGCGTCTTCCAACTGCGCCACCAGGGCAGTGGCGGTTGGCGGCACATCAAGCGCAATCCGCTCGTGGGCGGTGCCTGGCAACAGGCGCAGGCGCAGGCTGTCGCTGCGCGCATCCAGCAGTTGCGCTGAGGCCACCAGCGCGGGGCCGGCGCTCAGCAGCAGCGGCACGCGACCGATCTGACCCGGATTGCTGCGCGCAGCACCGATCTCGACCAGGCCGGTCCACAGCTCGCCGGGCAACATCGCAGGCGCATCCCACGCAAGGCGCAGCGTAAACGGCGCACGCGCCGCGACGCGCCCGGGTCCCATCGCCACCAGCGACGTGCCGCCAGCGACCGCTTCCGGCCCGGAAACTGGAATCGCCGCGGAGCGCAGGCTCAGGGTGTCGGTACCGGCCGCCCCGGCGCGCTGATTGATCGCGTAGATCCAATACGTGCGACGGTCGCCGCTGCCCTCGAGTTGCACCTGGACACTGCAGCGCTCGCTGGCAGTGCTGCCGTCAGCACTGCACAGCTGCTCGAACCCATCGGGTGCGTTGTCGCCATCCAGATCCTGGCCGATGAACAGATCGACATCGCGTGCGGTGCCGGAGCTGGCTTCGGCGAACAGCTGGTAGACGACGCGTCCCGCGGCGACACCAGCCACGCTCAGCGTGCGCACGATGCTCGCGTTGCTGGTGCTCGCGTAAGTGTCCAGATCGCCGCGGCTGCCAAGCACCGCACTTGCGGTATCCATGCGCACCAGCGGCGTGGCGCGAAAGGTGGCATCCGGCAGTGCTGCCAGACCGGCGAGCTGAAAATCGCTCGCCCCGCTGGTCGCGCTTGCGGTGGCCTCGAAGTGCCGCGGCACTGCGCCCGCAGTCGCAAACAGCGCCACCGGCAATCGCTGCTCGATGCCGCCGGTGGTGCTGACCAGTGCGATCTCGCCGTAGACCCATGCACCGGCCAGTGCGGGATTCGACACGTCGAACGCAAATTGCAGCTCCTGCACCTGGCCCGAGCCCAGGCTGAAGGTGGACGGCGCTACCGTGACCTGCGTCCCAACCGGCAGCCTGGATTCGACCCGCCAACCACCGCCGCTGCCCATGTCGGTGGCACGGCGGGTGAAGTTGCAGCGCTCGCTGCACGCACCATTGGACAGTGAGGGATGGTTGATCCGCGTCGGCGCATCGGGCTGCGCAGTGAGCACCGGATCGCCGGCTACGAACTCCGCGCGCGGGATCTCGAACCACAGCCCTGCGCGCGCCGCATCGTCGACCCGCATACGACCCGCGCCGCTATCGTGCGGGGTGGCCCGCGACACCGCATCCTCGCGCAGCATGCTGCTGCTGCGTCCGGTGGTCAGCAGTGCCGATTCGATCTGTGCGACGCTCCAGTTCGGCCGCGCGGCGGCCAGCAGTGCTGCAGCGCCCGCGATATGCGGCGCGGCCATCGAGGTGCCCTGCAGCGAGGCCAGGCCGTTGCTCTCGTGGTCGGCGGCCAGGATGGACACGCCGGGTGCCGAAAGATTGGGCTTGAGCCAGCCGCCGAACGGCAGCACCGGCCCGCGGCTGCTGAACGAAGCCATGCGATCGCCGATGGCGTCATCGAGCACGCGTTGGGTGGCCTGGATCGTCGCGCTGATCTGCCCACCGGCGAGCCGCGCGTTCTCGACCAGCGCCTGCAACTGCTGGCCGGCCGCATAGCCGATGTGCACGGCAGGCATGCCGTGGTTGTCGCTGACGATGCTCTCGGCATCGGCCAGAGAATTGACCAAAATGAAGCCACCGGCACCCGACTGGCGCACGTTGAAACTCTTCTCGACCCGCGCGTAGATGCCACGCACGCAGATCACGATCTCGCCATTGAAGGTGCCGGCGGCGAACGGATTGCTGGCCCCGGTCGCTGCGGTGCCCTGACTGGCGCCAGTGCCGCACAGCGCATTGCCGTAATCCTTCGCATGCACGATGCCGCGTCGCTCGAGGGCAGCGCTCTGCGCCACGCCCGAGAACGACAGCGCGGTCGTGATGCCGCTGCCCTGCAGGTCTGCCAGCACTGTGCCGAATCGCCGGTTGTGGGTGGCTGCAGCGGCCGTGAGCACCCACGGGGCGTTGCCCGGGGCATTGATGGTCGCGGCCTGCGGCCCGGCGTTGCCCGCCGCCACCACCGGCAGAACACCGGCCGCGCGCGCGTTGAGCAGCGCCCGCGCATCGTCGTTGATGTTGCCGCGCACCCCGGCCCACGGATCGCGCGGGGTGTCGCTGCCGATCGAATAGTTGATCACGTCGACAGCATCCGCGGCGGCGCGATCGATCGCGGCGATCAGCGCCGAGCCCGAACAGGTGCCGGAGGAATCCGGATTGTCGGGATCGTTGCTGCAGGCCTTGTAGCTGATCAGGTTGGCACGCGGTGCCACACCCGAGACCCGCAGCGACTGCCCGGCAGTCAATGCCGATGCGGGCGCGGTGTAAAGGTTACCCGCAGCGGTTGAAGCCACGTGGCTGCCGTGGCCGTTCAGATCGCTGCCATCGCGCGCGCCCTCGCTGGTGAAGTCGTAGATCCCGATCAGTTTTGCGTTGCAGCGCGCCGGGCTTGCGACGCACAAGCCAAGCAATCCCCCACGCGGGTTGCTGTGGTTGTAGCCGTCTTCGCTGCGCGCGGCAAAGGCGGGATGGTCGGGCTTGATTCCGGTATCGATCACCCCGACCACAGCGCCCTCGCCGCGTCCGAGGCCGGCCACGCCAGGCACCGCGTTGTTCCAGAACGCCTCGGCACCGACCCAGGCTGGGCCGGCGTCGGTGGCTATGCGGCGGATGAAGTCGGGCTCTACCGCGGCCACGCCCGCGATCTGGCGCGCAGCCGCGGCACCGGCTGCATCCATCTCCAGTGCCATGCCGTTGGCGACCACCCGGTAGCGGAAACGCGGAGCGGGAACGCGTTTGCCACCGACTCTGAGCGCATCGAGGAAGGCCGCGTGTTGCTGGTCCAGATGCTCCAGATAGCGCAATGCCGGGGCAGCTGTCAGATCCAGCCGCAAGCCATCTTCACGCACCACCGGCGCCAGCCGCTTGCCCGCGCGGTCGCTCACCACGCGGCTGCCATCATGGGCCGCCAGTGGTGGATCGACAAAGCTCACGATCCACACCCCGGCCCCGTCCCCGGCCTGGCACAGGCTCGTCAGCAGAAACAGGCTCGCCACCGCAATCCAACGACGCATCCGCAAGTTCTCCAAAAAATTTGCAGCCCGCCGGGCCCGATCGCGCCCGAAATTGTCCCGGCTCTGTCACGCTAGCCTGCCGTGAGCTTACCTTTCGTGAGCTGTACCGCCACCCATCGTCCTGCATGAGCCGCTCAACCGGTCAGCCCTCCACCGCCCTGCTTCAGGCCTATCTGGCTGCGGTGTATCGGGTCGATTTACCCGGCGGCGAGTGCCAGCTGCGGATCGGCGAGGTGTTCGATCCGGGCAACGCGCTGGGTCCGGCGGACACGCCGTGGGCACTGGTCAGCGCGTGCAATCCGCGCTCGCAGCCCGCGCCGCCGATGGTCAACGAGGCCGCGCACAGCCAGTTGCGTGCGCAGATCGACACCGAGGGACTGCTCAGCTTTCCCGCGCACAACAGCGATGGGCACGGCCAGCATGCCGAGCCCGGCCTGTTGCTGCTCGGCATCGAGCCTGCACGCGCCGACCGTCTGGCGCGGACCTTCGGCCAGAACGCGATCCTGGCCGGCAGGATCGGCGCACCGGTGCGCTTGCGCTGCTATCTCGGCGCGTGGCGCGGGGTCGCGATGGACACCGCTTTTGTCGACTGGGTAGGCTCGGGATCGAGCGACGACCGCCGGCCATGACCGCCTTCGATTCCCCTGCACCACCGCTGTTCGCAGCCCGCGGACTCGGTTTTTCGCGCGATAGCGAGATCATCTTCTCGCAGGTCGACCTCGACGTCGGCTCTGGCGATGCGCTGGTCATCGAAGGCGCCAACGGTGCGGGCAAGACCACCCTGTTGCGCGTGCTGGCCGGCCTGCTCGAGCAGACCGAGGGCACGCTCAGCTGGCAGGGCGTGACGCTGGCCGATGGCCAACGGGTGGCTGGCAGCATGGCCGTACTGGGACACCATCTGGGCCTCAAGGGCGAGCTCACGCCGATCGAGAACCTGCGCTTCCGGGTCGCGCTGGGTGGCCTGCGCCACGGCATGACACCGGCGATCGCCCTGCGCAGCGCAGGGCTGGAAGGCTACGCTGATGTGCCGCTGCGTTCGCTGTCGGCAGGCCAGCGCAAGCGCACCGCGCTGGCGGCCCTGCTGCTGTCGCCGGCCGCACTGTGGTTGCTCGATGAACCCTACGCCAATCTCGACCGCGAAGGCCAGCGCGTGGTCGACCGCATGCTCGAGACCCACTGCCTTCGCGGTGGTGCGGCGATCTTCAGCAGCCATGGACTGTTCACGCCCGCGCTTTCGCGCATGCACACCCTGGTTCTCAGCGGCGTTACCGCATGAGAGCGGGAACGCCGATGGCCGCCGCGCTGGCCTTGCTGCGGCGCGACCTGCTGCTGCTTTGGCGGCAGCGCGCCGATGCGCTCAATCCGCTGCTGTTCGCGCTGATGGTCGCGACCCTGTTCCCGCTGGCGCTGGGGCCGGAGGCGCAGATGCTGGCGCGGGTGGCCGGCGGCATCGTTTGGGTCACCGTGGTGCTGGCCAGCCTGCTGTCGCTGGACGCGCTGTTCCGCGGCGATGCCGACGATGGCAGCCTCGACCAGCTTGCCACCTGCGGACAGCCGCTGGCGCTACTCGCGGGCGCCAAGATGCTCGCGCACTGGATCGGCACCGGCCTGCCGCTGACCCTTGTCGGGCCGCTGCTGGCGTACATGCTCGGCATCGATCTGGCGACGGTTCCGACGCTGCTGCTGGCGCTGGCGCTCGGCACGCCGCTGCTGTCGATGATCGGGGCCTGCTGCGCGGCATTGACGGTGGCGATGCGACGCTCTGGTATTCTGCTCGCGTTGCTGGTGTTGCCGCTGACCATTCCGGTGCTCATTTTCGGCGCAGGCGCGGTGGATGCGGCAGGCACCGGCGGCGATCCAAGCGCGCCGCTGCTGTTCCTGGCTGCAGGCCTGGCCCTCGCGCTGCCGCTGGCGCCGCTGGGCTGTGCGGCAGCGATCCGTATCGGCACTGCATGAACCCACTGTCGGACCAGCGTCCATGAATCGCTTCACGCTGTGGTTCCACAAGACCGGCTCGCCGCCCACCTTCTATGCCTTTGCCGAGCGCTGGCGCCCGTGGCTGCTTGGCGGCGCCCTGCTGCTGACCACCGTAGCCCTCGTCTGGGGACTGGGTTACGCGCCAGCGGACTACCTGCAGGGCGACAGCTTCCGCATCATGTACATCCACGTGCCGGCGGCGTGGATGGCGCAGTTCGTGTTCTTCGCGATGGCGGTCGCGGGCTTCGTCGCGATCGTGTGGCGGATCAAGCTGGCCGAGATCATGTGCATCGCCAGCGCGCCGATCGGGGCGGCCTACACGGCGATCGCGCTGGCCACCGGGTCCCTGTGGGGCCGACCGACCTGGGGTACCTACTGGGTCTGGGACGGACGCCTGACCTCGACATTGATCCTGCTGTTCCTGTACTTCGGCGTGATCGGCCTGTATCGCGCGATCGAAGACCGGCGCAAGGCCGCGCGCGCTGCCGGCCTGCTGTCGATCATCGGCATGATCAACATCCCCATCATCCAGTACTCGGTCGAATGGTGGAACACCCTGCACCAGCCCGCCTCGATCAACCTGATCAAGGGCAGCTCCAGCATCGATCCCTCGATGCTGTGGCCGCTGCTGCTGATGGCGGTCGCGACCAAGCTCTACTACGGCTGGTCGGCGCTGTCGCGCGCGCAGCTGATGGTGCTCGAATCCGAACGCGGCAAGGACTGGGTGCGGGAACTTGCCGGCCTGCCGCGGGTCGGATCGACGGAGCGCGCCGCGGATCCGGCGACCCGCACCTCCACCACCTGACTGTCCACGCGCAGACCAGAGGAAATAGAGCCCACCATGGACCATTGGCCGTTCATTTACGCCAGCTATGCGGTTTTCTTCGTCATAATGATCGCCGACGCGATTGGCGCTGGCGGTGGGCGCCGCCGCCTGCTGCACAGCCTGCGCGGCCGTGCGGTGCGCGAGCAGCGCCGGAGCCAGCCATGAACCCGACCCGCGTGCGTCGCATGTGGGTGGTCGGGCTGATCGTGCTTGGCGCAGGCGGTGCGATCGCATTGACCCTGACCGCGCTGAACCAGAACATCCAGCACTTTTTCAGTCCCAGCGACATCGCCGATGGCAAATCGCCGGGAACCCGCACGTTCCGCCTCGGCGGCATAGTCGAAGAAGGCAGCGTCGGCCGCGCGGGCGATGCGCTGCAGGTGCGCTTTGTGGTGACCGACCGCTTCAGGACGCAGCCCGTCGAGTTCGAAGGCATTCTTCCCGACCTGTTCCGTGAAGGCCAGAGCGTGGTCGCCACCGGCACCCTCGACGGCGCACGCGGCGTATTCTTAGCCCAGGAAGTGCTGGCCAAGCACGACGAGAACTACATGCCGACCGAAGTCGCCGACGCCATTGCGCGCGCCAAGGAGCGACAGGTCGATGCGACGCTGGCACCAGCGCAGACGGCGCTGCCGTCGCCAGGCACATGAGCGCGCACGGCCATTCTGCGAGGGGTTGGAGCGTGCTCGCACCGTCATCGGGTGGCGCACGATTCGCGATGCAGCCGCGCGGGTCTGGCGGGCATGCAGCCGCGCGTGTCGCACGATTTCCCGACACATCGTCCGGGATAGAATCCTCGACAGTTTACGATCGACCGACCGACCGACCGACCGACCACCTGAGCGTACTGGAACCAACCGATGATCCCTGAACTTGGTCAATTCGCACTTTCCGTCGCGCTGGTGCTGGCGCTGATCCAGGCTACGCTGCCGCTGCTGGGCACCTATACCGGCAATGCGCGACTGGTGAGCCTCGCGCGCCCGGCGACCGCAGGCCAATTCGTGTTCGTGGCGATCGCCTTCGGGCTGCTGGCGACCGCATTCCTGCAGAACGATTTTTCGGTCGCCTATGTGGCGACCAACTCGAACTCGCTGCTGCCGACCCCACTGCGCTTTTCGGCCGTGTGGGGCGGGCATGAGGGCTCGCTGTTGCTGTGGGTGCTGGTCCTGAGCTTGTGGTCGGTCGCGGTGGCGGCCTTCTCCAACAGCCTGCCGCGCGATTTCATGGCACGGGTGCTGTCGGTGCTGGGCATCGTGAGCGTGGGATTCCTGCTGTTTACCATGTTCACCTCGAACCCTTTCGACCGCCATCTGCCGGCGTTGGCCGAGGGCCAGGATCTGAATCCGCTGCTGCAGGACTTCGGCCTGATCGTGCATCCGCCGATGCTGTACATGGGCTATGTCGGCTTCGCGGTCGCCTTCGCGTTCGCGATCGCCGCCCTGCTGGAATCGAAAGTCGACGAGCGCTGGGTGCGCTGGGCGCGACCGTGGACGCTCGCCGCGTGGGCATTCCTGACGCTGGGCATCGGGCTGGGCTCATGGTGGGCCTACTACGAACTGGGCTGGGGCGGCTGGTGGTTCTGGGACCCGGTCGAAAACGCCTCGTTCATGCCGTGGCTGGTCGGCACCGCGTTGATCCACTCGCAGGCGGTCACCGAGAAGCGCGGCAACTTCCGTGCGTGGACGTTGCTGCTGTCGATCTTGGCCTTTTCGCTGTCTCTTCTTGGCATGTTCCTGGTGCGCTCGGGCGTACTCACTTCGGTACACGCCTTCGCCTCCGACCCGGAGCGCGGCCTGTTCATCCTGATCTTCCTCGGCGTGATCGCCGGCGGTGCGCTGCTGCTGTATGCGATCCGGGCGCCACGACTGGCCGCGGGCGGGGAGCAGCCGTTCGCGGCGGTCTCACGCGAAAGCCTGGTGATGGTCAACAACCTGATGATGGTGTCGGCTTGCGCGATGGTGCTGCTGGGCACGCTGTACCCGCTGCTTGCCGATGCAGCCGGGCTCGGCAAGGTCTCGGTCGGTCCGCCGTACTTCGGCCTGCTGTTCACCATCCTGATGGTGCCGATCGTACTGTGCGTGCCCTTCGGCATGCCCTCGCGCTGGCGCCGTGAAGAACTGGCCACCCTGTTGCTGCCAGCACGCCTGTGGCTGGCCTTGTCGTTGCTGATTGCGGGCGCTGCGTGGCTGCTTTTCAACGACGTGCCGGTCAAGGCGCTGTTGGGCGTGGTGGGCGGCAGCTGGGTGATTATCGGTACTGCAGCCTATGCGTTGCGGCAGTGGCGCGATCCTGCACGCCGTGGCGGACTGACCGCAGGCCGGGTTGGCATGATCCTCGCCCATATGGGCCTCGGCGTGTTCGTGATCGGCGTGCTGGTGCATGAGTCGACGGCGATCGAGCGCGACGTGCGCATGGCGCCGGGCGACACCGTTACGGTGCGCGACTACGACATCACCTTCGTCCAGCTCGACCAGTACGAGGGGCCGAACTACGTGTCCGATCAAGGTGTCTTTTCGATCAAGCGCAACGGCACTGAGGTGATCGAACTGCGCCCGGCCAAGCGCCGCTATCTGGCCAGCGGCGACATGATGACCGAGGCCGACATCGATGCGGGCTTCACCCGCGATCTGTACATCTCGATGGGCGAGCCGGTCGGCGATGGCTCGGCGTGGGCGGTGCGCGTCTACCACAAGCCGATGGTGCGCTGGATCTGGTTGGGCGCGCTGTTCATGGTGTTCGGTGGCTTCATCGCCGCACTCGACCGTCGCTATCGCCGCCAGCGCGCGACGGCGCCATCGCCGACCGCGGCAGTCACCGCGCCGGCAGCGCAAGGCGCCTGAGACGATGTGGCGTTTCCTGCTGCCGCTCGGCATGGCCGCCGCCCTCGGCGTGCTGCTGTTCGCGGGTTTGGGTATCGATCCGAAGCTGATTCCCTCGCCGCTGATCGACAAGCCCGCGCCGGTGTTCGACCTGCCCGAGCTCAACCAGCCCGAGGCGCGGGTCAGCAACGGCACACTGGCGGGCGCACCATACGTGCTCAACGTGTGGGCGAGCTGGTGTCCGTCGTGCCGCGATGAGCATCCGGTGATCGAGGATCTCGCACGCAGCGGCAAGGTCCGCGTGGTGGGGCTGAACTGGAAGGACGAGCCTGTTGATGCCAAACGCTGGCTCGCGCAGTTCGGCAATCCATACACCGATATCGCGGTCGACCAATCCGGCCGTACGGGTATCGACTTTGGCGTGTATGGCGCGCCGGAGACCTTTCTGGTCGATGCAAAGGGCGTGGTTCGCTTCAAGCACGTGGGCACGATCACCCACGAGGTGATTGCGCGCGAGATCGAGCCGCGCCTGGCGCAGATGCAGGGTGCCGCGCCGTGAAGCGTGCACTGCTGCTGATCGGACTACTGCTGCTCTCGTGCATCGCCAGCGCGATCGACCCGCTGGCGTTCAAGGACGACGTGGAGCGGGTGCGCTTCCAGAAGCTGGTGGCTGAACTGCGCTGCACCGTGTGCCAGAACCAGAACCTGGCCGACTCCAACGCGGAACTGGCCAAGGACCTGCGCCTGAAGGTTTTCGAATTGATGCAGGAAGGCCGCAGCGACGCCCAGATCAAGGAGTTTCTGGTCGCGCGTTATGGCGACTTCGTGCTCTACAACCCGCCGGTCAAGCCGCAAACCTGGGTCCTGTGGTTCGGACCGGGACTGGTGGTCCTGATCGGCGCAAGCTTTGTCGTGGCCTCGATCCGGCGTCGCGCCCGCGCACTGCCCGCCGACGCTGCTGGAATCGAGGACCAACCGTGACACCGATCTTTTCCGTGATTGCCGGCGTGATGCTGGCGGCAGCGCTTGCGGTGGTGCTCAGGCCGCTGCTGCGCGGTGCGGGCAGCGGTAGTACCGCACAACGCAGGTTCGACGCGCTCGATCGCGCGCTGGCCGATGGTGTCGTCGACGAGGCCGAATTCGGACGCAAACGCAAGGCGATGCTCGCCGAGGCCGGCACCGCGCCGGCATCGCGTGCGCCGCTGCTGTCGGTGCTCGGCCTTTCGCTGCTGCTGCCGCTGGGCGCGGTGCTGGTGTACCTCACGGTCGGCACCCCGGAGGCGCTGGACCCGGCAAGGTTGGTCGCCGAATCCGCCGGCGATCCGACCCACGGCGGCGGCCAAAGCGGCGGCGTGCAGATGAACGAGGCGATCGCAGGCCTCGAACAGCGCTTGCGTAGTGAGCCCGACAACGTCGACGGCTGGCTGCTGCTGGGTCGCGCATACAAGTCCACCGAACGCTTTGCCGAAGCGCAGACCGCACTCAAGCGCGCGTTCGACCTGGCGCCCAATAATCCCGACGTGGTCGTCGAGTACGCCGAGGCGATCGCATTGGTCGACCCGGATCGCAACATCGTCGGCGAATCGCGCGCATTGCTCGATCAGGTCATCATCGACCAGCCGCAGCACCAGCGCGCGCTGTGGCTGCTGGGCATCGCCGATGCGCAGGTCGAAAACTATACGGCCGCGCTGTCGCGCTGGGAAGCCCTGCTGCCGCTGCTCGAACCGGGCAGCGAGGTGATCGCACAGGTGCAGGCGCAGATCGCCGAAGCGCGCACCCGTGCGGGCCTGCCTGCAGCCCCCTCCAGCGCGCCAGTTGCCGCAGCGCCGGCATCCAGCGCTGCTCCGACTGCAGCCGCGGTGAGCGGTCCGGCGATCACCATCGAGATCGACATCACGCCCGAGCTTGCCGCGCGCCTGGCGCCGACCGACGTGCTGTACGTATTCGCGCGGCCCGCCGATGGCTCGCGCATGCCACTGGCGATGCAGCGCCTGCCGGGGGCCAAGTTTCCGCTCACGCTGACCCTCGATGACAGCATGGGCATGATGCCGCAGCTGAAGCTGTCGAACGCGGACAGCGTGATCGTTGGCGCCCGCGTGTCCAAAAGCGGCGTCGCGAATCCGCAGAGCGGCGATCTGGAAGTGCTGTCGGCGCCGCTGTCGCCGAAAGCGCAGCGCGATACGCTGAAGCTCGTTATCAACAGCGTGGTGCCCTGAGCGAATGCCGCGCGGTCCTCGGGCCGGCGCGCGCAGCAACCGGTTTGTGGTGCGCGCACCGTATCGGCTATAAGGCCCGGCCAACTCCAGCGCGCCCACCCGCATGCCCGCCACGCAGTTCTTCGCCCTACCCTCGCCGCTGCGCATGAAACGCGGCGGCATGCTCGCGGATGCGCGCATCGTCTACGAGACCTGGGGCACGCTGTCTGCCGCGCGCGACAACGCGATCCTGGTCGTGACGGGCTTGAGTCCCGGTGCGCATGCGGCATCCAGCGCGCAGGACACCGAACAGGGCTGGTGGGAAGAGATGCTCGGACCGGGCAAGGCGATCGACACCGATCGCTGGTTCGTGATCTGCCCCAATTCGCTTGGCAGTTGCAAGGGCTCGACGGGACCGGCCTCGCCGCATCCCGACGACGGCCTGCCCTATCGTCTGCGCTTTCCGGAGCTGAGCATCGAGGACGTGGCGCACAGCGCGTGGCTGCTCGCCGCATCGTTCGGCATCACGCGGCTGGCCGCAGTGATCGGCCCGTCGATGGGCGGCATGACCGCACAGGCGCTGGCCGCGCAGCAGCCGCAGGCGTGCCCCGCGCTGGTGCTGGTGTCGTCGGCAGCGCAAGCCTCGCCGTTCGCGCTCGCGGTGCGCTCATTGCAGCGCGAGGCGATCCGGCTGGATCCCGCCTGGAACGCTGGCAACTACGCCGCACAGCGCCTGCCGGTGATGGGCATGCGGCTGGCGCGCAAGCTCGGCGTGATGACCTACCGCTCGCCGCTGGAATGGAAGCAGCGCTTCGGCCGCGCGCGCATCGAGTTCCGCACCTGCGAGCCCTTCGAACGCGAGTTCCAGGTCGAGGCGTATCTGGAAGGCCACGCGCAGCGCTTTGTCGGCAGCTTCGACCCCAACAGCTACCTTTACTTGTCGCGCGCGATGGACTGGTTCGATCTGGCCGAGCACGGTGGCACGGTGGAAGCGGCCTACCAGCGCATGGCGGTGCGCCGCGCGCTGGTGATCGGGGTCGAGACCGATATCCTGTTCCCGCTCGAGCAGCAGGAGCAGCAGGCCGAGGGTTTACGCCTCGCGGGTGCCTCGGTGGACTTCCAGGCCCCGCCCTCGGTGCAGGGACACGATGCCTTCCTGGTCGATTTCCGGCACTTCTGTCCGATCGTCGCGAAGTTTCTTGGCAGTCTGTAGACTGCGGTTCTCGCTATTGCCGCGGGCACATCGATGTTGCAGCAAGACTTTCCCGGCGTCGACGAATTCATCCGCACCATCGACGCGGCCGTGCGCGCTGGCGACGAGTGCGCGGTGACCGACGCGCTGCGCAATTCGCTGTGCCGGATGATCCGCGAACAGCGCGTGCAGCTGCCTGCCTGCGTGTTCGAGCCCTGCGGCGAACACTACGCGCGCCGCGAGCTGTATCACAGCGAGGCGCTGGGCTACGACGTGATCGCGATGACCTGGGGTCCCGGACAGGGCACCCTGCTGCACGACCACAGCGGTCTTTGGTGCGTGGAAGGCGTATGGCAGGGCGCGCTGGAGATCACCCAGTACGACATGATCGAGGCCCGCGAGCCACGCTTCCGTTTCCAGCCGGTGGGCTCCATCCAGGCTGGCACGGGCAGCGCGGGCAGCCTGATCCCGCCGCACGAGTACCACACCATCCGCAACCCGGCCGATGATGCAGTGGCGGTATCGGTGCACATCTACGCCGCGCAAATGACCTGCTGCGCCACCTTTCGACCGCTCGGCGACCAGTGGTACCAGCGCGATCTGAAGCAACTCGCGCTGGATTGAACGGCTACAGCGACAGTTATCCGCGCGGTTCCAACTGCCATGCCAGCTCGGCGCCAGCATGGAACGGCACCACGTCATCGGCACCGGTGTCGATCCGTTCCGGCACCCGTTGCGCACGCCGCACCAGCGCCACGTTGGTTTCGTTCAGCGGCAGCCGATAGAAGGCCGGCCCGTTGAGCGATGCGAAGGCCTCCAGCCGCGCCAGTGCGCCCTCTTCCTCGAACACCTTGGCATAGCTCTCCAGCGCCACGGGCGCGCTGAAGATGCCCGCGCAACCGCAGGCCGATTCCTTGTCCGCGGCCGCATGCGGTGCCGAATCGGTACCGAGGAAAAACCTGGCCTCGCCGGAGGTCGCCGCTGCGCGCAGGGCGAGGCGATGAGCCTCGCGCTTGGCCACCGGCAGGCAGTACATGTGCGGGCGCAGCCCACCATCGAACATTGCGTTGCGGCTGATTTCCAGATGGTGCGGGGTGATGGTGGCGGCCACGTTGGGCCCCGCACTGCGCACGAAGTCCACCGCTTGCGCGGTAGTGATGTGCTCAAACACCACGCGCAAGCCGGGGAAGCGCGCCACCGCAGGCGCCAGCACGCGCTCGATGAAAACCGCCTCGCGATCGAAGATATCCACGTGCCGGTCGGTGACCTCACCATGCACCAGCAGCGGCATCCCGATCTTCTGCATGCGATCGAGCACCGAGTCGATGTTGCCGATATCGGTGACACCGGCCGCCGAGTTGGTGGTCGCGTGCGCCGGATACAGCTTGCATGCGGTGAACACGCCCTCCGCGTGGCCGCGCGCGATCTCGTCGGCGGAAATATCGTCGGTGAGATAGGCGGTCATCAGCGGCGTGAACGCTACGCCTGGTGCGACTGCGGCAAGGATGCGCTCGCGATAGGCCCGCCCGGCGGCGACCGTGGTCACCGGCGGTGCGAGATTCGGCATCACGATGGCGCGCGCGAACTGGCGCGCCGTGTAGTTGACCACCCCGGCCAGCATGGCCCCATCGCGCAGGTGCACGTGCCAGTCGTCGGGACAGCGCAGCACGATCCGATCGGTCGAGGTCATGGGCATGGACATTGGAAGGGGCACGACGGGCATGGCCGGGCTGGCCGTTCGCCGCTGATTATCGCATTCTTGGCCGGTGGCCGACATCCGCCCCGCTTGCGTCTATAATCGCCGATCCGCGCCGGAGTGGCGGAATCGGTAGACGCAGCGGACTCAAAATCCGCCGCCCTTAAAAGCGTGTGGGTTCGAGTCCCACCTCCGGCACCATCAGCAGGCGCGTGCGACTGCTTCGAACGCGCAAGCTCGGCAGCTCGATGTGGGAACGACATCCATGATCCGCATCGTTGTAGTAATCGGGTTGATTTTCCTGGCGAGCCATTCCATCAATGCTGCCGCCCAACGTGCACACAAGCCGCCCACAGACGCCCTGATCCGCTGCGAATCGGTCGGCGGGCGCGAGGATTTCTGCCCCGCCGACACACGCCGCGGCGTGCAGTTGGTTCAGGCCATCGGCGGTCGCTGCCAGCTCGGTCGCAGCTGGGGCTACGACGCGTCGGGCATCTGGGTTCGCGGCTGCTCGGCGGAGTTTGCGCTCGGCACCGGCGACGGCGCTTCGGGCTGGGGTTGGGGCTACCAGCACGACAATCGCTCGACCTGCGCATCGGAGAACTTTCGCTACGCGCTTTGCGAGGGCAATACCCGCGGCGGCGTGCGCCTGGTCAACCAGATCAGCCATACCGAGTGCATCGAGGGCAGCACCTGGGGCTCCGATCGGCGCGGCATCTGGGTCGACAAGGGTTGTGCCGGCGAGTTCGAGCTGGGTGCAGCGAACTCAGGCATTGCGGGTGGCGGGAGACGACCGGGCAGCAGCGACGAAGGCAACTTGCCCACCGCAACCGGCGAGACTTTCACCTGCGAATCGCGCGACGGTCGGCGCCGCTACTGCGAAGCGGATTTGCGCGGCCGCTCGGTGGCCGTAGTGCGCAACATCAGCCGCGAGCCTTGCGCGGAGGGCAGCAACTTTGGCGTCGATCGGCGCGGAGTCTGGGTCGACGGTGGCTGCCGTGCGGAGTTCCGCATCATCGAAAACGCAACCGACAGCGATCGCCAGCGCCCCGAGTTCGACGCGCAAGCCCGGACCGTGCGCTGCGAGTCGAAGGACTTCCGCCGCGCCTCCTGCAGGATTGGCACGGTCAGCCGCGTCGAACTCGGCCGGCAAACCAGCAATGCGCGCTGCATCCAAGGCCAGACCTGGGGCACCGACCGCGATGGGCTATGGGTCGACCAGGGCTGCGCCGGCGACTTCTTTACCTATCGATAGGCATCAGCGCGACAGCGGCGGGCAGCCGGCGGCATCGCGCAGGGCCAGCGCCTCGGGCATCCACTGCTGCAACTGTGCAATGCGGCTGGCGCTTGCCGGATGGGTGGACATGAATTCCGGCGGTGCGCTCCCCCCGGATGCCGCGCCCATTCGTTCCCACAGTCCGATCGATTCGCGCGGGTCGTAGCAGGCCGCTGCGGTCAGCATCAGGCCGATCTGATCGGCCTCGGTTTCGTGATCGCGCGAGAACGGCAGGATCAGGCCGTATTGCGCGCCGGCACCCAGCGCTGCCATCACCATCTGCTGCTGCTGCGGGTCCATGTCACCCATCGACATGCTGGCCGCGATCTGGCCGATCTGCACCAGCTTCTGTTGCGCCATGCGCTCGGCGCCGTGGCGCAGCAGCGCGTGGGCGATCTCGTGGCCCATGATCGCGGCCAGCGCATGCTCGTTCTGCGCGACCGGAATGATGCCGGTATAGACCGCGATCTTGCCGCCCGGCAGGCAGAAGGCGTTGACCTGAGGCGAATCGATCACGCTGACCTCCCAGCCGAACTTGTCCCACTGGGTGGTCGCCGGAACGCCCTTGGCCTTTGCCAGATACTGCTCCACGCCCGGACCGGCCTTGATCAGGCGCGCGGCGATCTCGCGCACCTGTGCGGGCAGTTGCCCGGTACTGACCACGTTGGATTCGGCCAGCGTCTGCTCGTAGGCCTGCAGACCCAGTGCAGCCTCTTCCTCGATCGAGGTGTCGATCAGCTGGCTGCGGCCGGTGAATGCCGCATCCTGCTGATGGCTGAAGTAGTACCAGCCGAAGTAAGCGGCCGCGACGATCAGCACCCACCAACGCACGCCGCCGCGACGCCGGCCGCCAGCCGGCTGGCCGGAGCCGGGAAGTCGAAACCCAGGCACGCCCATCGATCGCTCCTCAGACGCCCGCAGTGGGCTGGTCTGCGCCCATCATAGATCGCGCGCAACCCGAAAACCGATCCGGGCACTGCGAACATCCACTGGCGAACTGCTGCGATAGGCGGATCGGAACTGCTCGCTGGCGCTGCCCCAAGAACCGCCACGCACCACCCGCCGCGCGCAGCCGCGGTTGACCCACGCGGTGCCGTCGTCGGGCGCGCGCAGATAGCTGTCGTGCCAGCAGTCTTCGACCCACTCGGAGACGTTGCCGTTGAGGTCGTGCACGCCGAAAACGTTGGCCGCGAAGCTCATCACCGGCGCGGGCCCGAACCAGCCATCGCTGTAGCGCGGAAACGCCTTGGTCCAGCTGCGCTGGGTTCGCGAGCGATCGCCATCGCCGGTGTAGTTGCCGACCACCCGCAACGGATTGCCGTTGCCCCACCAATAGCGGGTGGTGGTGCCCGCACGCAGTGCGTACTCGAACTCCGACTCCGATGGCAGGCGATACGGTTCGCCGGTGCGCTCGCTGATCCAGGCGGCGAACGCCACCGCGTCGTTGAACGATACATGCAGGACCGGATCATTGGGCTTGGCCTTCTCGCCGAGGTAGTCGTCGCGCCAGTTCACGCCACGGGCGTTCGAGATGCGCCCGCTTTTTTCGTCGTAGATACTCGACGTACCGATGCGCTCGGCATCGGTGACATGGCCGCTGGCACGGATGAAACGCCCGAAATCGGCGCCGGTCACCTCGCTGCGGGCGATCGCGAACGGACGCTGCATGCGCACCCGGTGCTGCGGTCCCTCGTGCTCACGGCGACCGCGTTCATTGCCCGGTGAGCCCATGTCGAACTCGCCGATCGGGATCACCACCAGCGCCGGCGCGCTGCCCTCGCGATCGATGAATGGATCGGTGATCACATCGCCCGGCTGCTGATTGGCATAGGTGCGCGCGTTGTCGGCACGCTGGCGCAGCGTCACCAGCCGAACATCGTCGGGAACCAGCGCCGCGGCCCGCGCGATCAGGCCGTCGGCTGCCACGCTGTCGCGTGC